>ENA-UPXC01000219-UPXC01000219.1-human-gut-metagenome-genome-assembly--contig:-NODE-219-length-94820-cov-12.557033_pt1 | contig 94820 bp, 84 predicted proteins | sample MGYA00250047_ERZ773371 | MGnify/ENA primary metagenome ERZ773371 (study PRJEB29103, sample SAMN06111975) | human gut metagenome | biome: human gut; feature: ankylosing spondylitis patient; material... | reverse complement strand
GCAGATAGGGGTGTAGTTCATCGGTAGAATAAGAGTCTCCAAAACTCCAGAGGTGGGTTCGATTCCTACCACCCCTGCTAGAAGAGTTGTAGTGTTAATGATTTATAATCATTAAGGTGCAGCTCTTTTTTTGTGCAATAAAAATTTTTGAAAATTTTCTAAAGATAATAAGAAAGACTTCCCCATAGCATCCGTTATGTGGAAGTCTTGATTTTTTGTTATTTAAGATTGCTAAACCATTTTTTACAATAGTCAGCAAATGTTTTTTCTATAGGCGATAATATTTTATCCTTTGGCCAGGAAAGATACAAATAGTTAAACTCTGCATTTTTTAATTTAATAACCTTTATGTTTGAATCAGGATGAATCATGTAATATTTATATGGCATGATTGAAATACCTGCGTTTTGAGAAACCTTGTAGGTAGTTGCAAAGTCTTCATGAGTTTTAAAAACATAATTAGGTGTAAAACCGGCAGCCTTACATATTGTGTCAGTAACAACTCTTACCGGAATAGTATCATATAGTCCCACAAATGGTTCATCCTTTATCATTGAAAGCTCAATCTCATTATATTTACTTAAAGGATTATCTTTGGAGACTAAAAGCACAAACTCGTCCTTTAATAACAATTCATAATTAAAATCTTTCATATCGCAAATAGGCAGCATAAAAGTAAAGTCATATGGAGGATTATCAGAGTGAAGAACTTCTTCTACAGTAGCATAAACAAAATGAGCATTAGGATAGGCTGACATAAAATCAGCAGATAAATGTGAGATAAAGAAATCACCATCCTGAATATAAAGCTTAATATCTTCAACATTAGTATTGGCAAAATATGCCGTGCATTCATCTACAGTGTTAAGAATGGAAGAAACCTTCTGATAAACATATTCCCCGTTTTCATTTAAAAAAATCTTTCGACCGTTTCTGTCAAAAAGTAGAACACCTAATTCATCTTCAAGTTTCTTAATTGCGTAGCTAATAGACGGTTGAGGAACCATGTTCTTCTTAGCTGCCTTAGAAAAATTCTCTAATTCGGCAGCATCCTTAAAGTATTTTAATTGAAGTAATTCCATACAAACCTCCGAATGTTATTATTCTAGAATATCTTATAATTTTAATCTATATGAAAATAAAAAGCAACTTTTAGGGGAAAAAATCTAATAGACACTTTTAGGGGAAAAGTCTAATTGAAGAAAACAAAAATAAAATTTTGAAAAATGTAAAAAAATATTCATATTAACATCATACAATTATTTTAGTATAATCTTTGTATAAAGCTGTAAATAAAAAAACAGCAAAGATACTGTGAAAATTAATAACAAAATAATCAGATTTAAAAATAGTAGCAAATATAACAGGAGATGAAATATGAGAAACAACAAGCGAGTGGTTCTTATGGTAGAGGATGACAAAAAACTTAGAGAAGTTTTAACAAAGTTTTTGTCAAGAAACGATTATGAAGTTTTGGCGGCAGAAAACGGAAAAGTAGGGCTTGAACTTTTTTATGAAAATAGCAAGAATTTAGATATTGTACTTCTTGACGGAATGCTTCCCGACATAGACGGTGTGGATGTTTTGAAAGAAATAAGAGAACATTCGCAGGTGCCGGTTATTATGTTGACAGCAAGGGAATCAGAAGAAGACCAGCTTAACGGATTAAATAACGGTGCGGACAATTATATAACAAAGCCATTTCTTATGAAGGTTTTACTTGTACATATGGATAAGTTGATTCAGAGAAATAGCAATGAAGACACGGACGTAATTGAAAAAGGCGCGCTTAAATTAGAAAAGCAGTTTAGAAAAGCATATATTAATGGCGAGTTTGTAGATACAACTCCTAAGGAATTTGATTTGCTTGTATATATGTGCGAAAACGAAAAAGTGGTTTTGAAGCGTGAAAATATATTGGATGCAGTTTGGGGCTTTGATTACGACGGCGATATGCGAACTGTAGACACACTTGTAAAGCAGTTAAGAAAAAAGATGACGGACAAGTATCCTTACATCACGTCAGTTTACGGTGTTGGTTACAGATTTGAGGTAAAATAAATGAAGACTAAGTTAAGAACAACCTATCTTGTAACGGTATTATTCTTTTTGTTTGTTACAGTGGGAAGCATGATTTTGTTCTATAATATGTTCTCAGAAGAATTCATTATTGTAAATAATAAGAAAATAATGAACAGTGTTTTTGAGGACGCACAGGGAATGGATTTGTCGTCTTTAACAAAGAGTGATAGGAAGAGATTTAAAGAATTTTCGGACAAAGGTGGACTTATTGCAATTTATGATGGTGAAAAAATCATATATTTTTCAGGAGATACGCCTGAAAGAAAGAAAAATATAAAAAGAAGAAAGTTCGATGAAAAAATATATGAATATACATATACACCTAAGGCAAATGTGTCAGAGGGCAGAACAGCGATTAGACTTAAGGGCAAAATAGATCAGAATGTAAAAACATATTATGTATATTGTAGTGTAAAGCTTAGAACCTTAGAGAACAGCATAGGACTGATAAGCAGGTTTATGCTGGTTGAAATGATTATTATTTTAATATTAGGTATTCCTTTTTCATTTTATATGGCACAGAGGACAGTTAAGCCTATTGAAAAATTGGGAAAACTGGCAAAGAAAATGGAAAATAATGAGCCAATTAATTTTGAAGAATATGATTTCCCTAACAATGAAATAGGAAATCTGTCAGATCAGATGAAAAGTATGTATCTTAAGATTTCCAGTAACCTTAACGAATTAAATAATTATAACTATTTGTTGAAAACTCAGAATAAAGAGTTAATAGAGTTTGATGAAAGACGTAAGAAGTTTATTGGGGCGGCAACTCACGAATTGAAAACGCCACTTGCCATTATTTCTACACAGCTTGAAATGATGAATATGGATAATGACGAGGCAATGAGTGAGTATTACGAGTCAATAATGGAAGAGATACAGAAGATGTCCAACCTGATTCGAGAAATGCTTAATTCATCATTTGAGGGGGATATTATTTTAAGTGGTCCGATGAAAGTTGACAGTCTTTCAGAACTTTTGGACGGAATGAAGGACAAATATATGGGACTATTTTGGTCAAAGAAAGCTAATTGCAGATTTGATATAGAAGACAATATTTATATTAATATGAATAATGAGCAGATTGAACAGGCCATAAACAATTATATAATTAATGCTTACGAGCACATTCCGGAAAAAGGTACAGCAGTTGTCACATTAAAAAGTGTAGACGATAAAGCAGTTATTTCTGTTTTCAATAATGGCCACAACATAAAAGAGGAGGAGCTAAGCAAGATTTGGAAAGGCTTCTACCAGACTGACGAGAGGGTAAAAGAATCAAACGTTGGACTTGGCCTCTATATTGTAAGAAACATTGTAAAGAACCACAACGGAGTATGTTATGCCAAGAATCATCACAACGGCGTTGAGTTTGTAATGGAGTTTAACCGCACAGACAAATATTAAAAAGATTTAACTTTATCATAAACAAAACTTAACATTTCTTAATTAGTATAAAAGTGTAAAGGAAAAGCATTATCAGAAGGAAAGAAATTTAAAATCAAAAATGGATTATGCAGCATGAAAATTCATAATTGGAAGTCTTTAATTGGGAATCTCTAATTGGTAATTTCTAATAAGGAATTTCTAATTGGAAATACAGATTTTAGTTGAAAAAACTGAATGAAGATAATGCGATACACATAGGATTTAATAAAGAAGTGGGAGTGATGAATATGGCAGGGATAATCGGCTCAGGAATGATAGTCACAATAAATGTGCTTATAAGTCTTGTGATTGGAGGATGCTTAGCAATAAAGTTGATTGAAAAATAGAATACTAGAAGTTAAAATATGGGCAGTTCCTTGGTGGGGATTGCCTTTTTTGTAGGGATACTTGAAGTTTGTTTTTTGTACAAAGTCGTATGGGAGGAGTGTCTATGTCTCGGGTGGGAGTATAGTATTAATTTTACGTACAAAGTGGTTTGGGGAGGTGTCTATGACTCGGGATGCGGTATGATATTTATTTTTCGTACAAAGTTGTTTGGGGAGATGTCCACACCCCGGAGGAGGATACTATTAATTTTTCGTATAAAGTCGTCTAGTGTAGTGTCCACACCCCGAGGTTCAGTATAACTTGTAATTACATCATTGATTACGTGTCGTATAACTTTTCTTTCTGCTGACACGTAATTTTTCACAAAATCGTAGTGAATTTGTGGGTGATTACTTGTCACACAGCATTTTCTTTCAGTGACACGTAATTGGAAGCGGTAAGACAAGCTTAGCTTCAATAAATTACTTGTGACACAACGTTTTCGCTTTACGACACGTAATTGGCAGCGATAGAACAAGCTTAGCTTCAATAAATTACGTGTGGGACAGCGTTTCGGTTTTACGACACGTAATTGGCTGCGATAAATATATAAGAAATCATAACAATTTCCTTAATGTATTAGTTTTGTTATTGCATTAACTTGCTATCTCTTCTTTTTTAAAAAGTATAATTGCGTAGCCGGAAAATATATAAAGTAAAGTATACATAAATATGTTATGCTATAAATATAAGACAAGGTACGGTAAAAAATTTATTTTTGTTGGCATATTTTGGCGAGTTTATTCGTTATATTTAATAGAAGGGCTTAACTAACCCAAATGAGCGTGGATAAAAAAACAAAGAGAGGAGTAAAGAGTATAAGAAACTGATTGATGGGTGTTGATACAAGTGTTTTGTATCTGATGAGAGGAGGAAAACCAATGAAAAAGATAATTGCAATTATATTGGTAATAACTATGTTAGCCTGTAATTCTGTGAATGCAGCATCTTTTGTACAGGACAAGAAAGTGGAGTTAAACAATGAACATATGAAGGACTACAATGATTCATCTGTTAAATGGAAATTTGATGAAAAAAGCAGTGTTCTTAGTTTTAGCGGTTGTGAAAAATTAGAAAAGGTAGATGTAGGGCAGATAAAAAATCAGGTTAGGTACATTGTTTTGGCAGATGATATTAAGGAAATATCATCAGGATCATTATCAGGATATTTTAATCTAAGTAAGGTAACAATATTGGGAGATGTTGTGGCTACCGGAAATGCGTTTTACTTAGACACTCCAAGAACACTGGAGTTGGCAGGAAGATGTGAAAATTTGGGAGAGATGATTAGCAGCGACATGGCCCCATTTCCGAAAATAGTTTTAATTAATAACAACAAGTACTATGAAGAAAAAGACAGAATGTTGTTAACAAAAGATGGGAAAGAATTAGTGCTATTTTATGGTGGAGAATCCTTGAAGGTGCCTGACACTGTGGAAAAAATAGACTCTTATGCCTGCTATCAGCTAGGAAATTTGAGTGATGTGAAACTGAATGGCAAGCTGAAAGAAATCGGCGACTATGCTTTCTATAACACAGGAATTAGTACATTAAAGTTAAAAAACAATATTAAAACAATTGGAGAACAGGCTTTTGCTGGTAACAATATTAAAACAGTTAAGTTTAATAAGAAAATAAAACTAATTGGTAAATATTGTTTTGATGACAATCTTTTAAGAAAAGTATATTTACGTAGCAATCCCAGAATAGAAGAGGGAGCTTTTCCAAAAGATGCGGTTATACAGTATTCAAAAAAGGTAAAGAACAAGGGGAGCGTGGCAGAGCTTGAATATAGGGTAAAAACAAAAAAGCTATACGTTGTAGCGAATAAAATAAAAAAGGTTAGCGGTTATCAGATTGTGGTTACACAAAAAAGCAATAAACTGAAGAAAAAATTCAATACTCAAAAAGGAGAATTGAATAAAAAGTTAAAACTTAATTTAAAGTACCAAGTTAAGGAAGGCGTAATAAAAGTAAACAGCAGGAACAGTATTTATGTAAAAGTAAGACCATATTTTGGAAATAAGAACAAAAAAAAATACGGTAAGTGGAGCATAAAATACAAAGTTCCGGTTTATCTATAGCACAGAAGAGAGGTGATTAATATGAAAAAGAAATTTACCCTTTTTATCTTACTAGTTGTTAGCATTATTGTGAGTACAATGGTAATATATGCAGACATATCAACCGACTATGATGAGTCTGTATATGCAAAACACAAACCTATATTAAAAATAGACGAATCTTCTTTTCCAAATGAAATGGTTAGGCGTGCTGTTTTAAAAAGGTATGATATGAATAGAGATGGATATTTATCTCAATACGAAATGGAAGATCCAACATCATTTTCTGTTGATGCTGCGGATATACAGGAAACAGATGGATATAAATATGGAAGGCAGGTTTACCAAGATGAAAAATATAGAGTTATAGATTTTAAAGGAATAGAGGTGTTTAAGAATGTAAGTCATATACATTTTGCATGTGCATTGGTAAACGGAGAAAGAGGTTACGTAAAAAACTTTAAGTATTTATCAACCTTAAAAATTGATTCTATTGGAATAACATTTAGTGACAGAAACTATAATTTGAATCAGTTAAAGGGATTAAAGTATATAAGCTTTGTAGCGTGTGAAAATTTCAACTTGAAATTTGATAAAAAATCTAAAGTTGAAAGTATTCGTTTATTAGATAGTAAAGGAAAAGTAGATGTTTCAAATTTGAAAACTTTAAAAACATTTAGTTCTTATGAAACTATATTCAAAAAAATAAAATTTGGAAAGAATGCCAAACTAAAAAAACTGAGTATAGACGGAAGTGCTTATTGCATAAATAAAAAGATAAGAAAATTGGATATTTCAAAAATGAAAAATCTTAGATATCTTTATTTGCAAAGCTGTACGAAACTAAAAGAAATTAAAATGTCTAAGAAAAATAATAAGAAATTGAAAAAAATAGAAATATACGGTTGTGGTAAGTTTAAAAAATCAAGTTTAGATAAAACACAAATATCTAAAAAAACCAAAGTAAGGGTTTTAACTTGGTAAATAAAATTAAAAACATTCAAGGAGCTGTGTCTTTAGTGGTTGACAAACCATTGGAGTGCAGCTCCTTAACTATTATTCCTAAAAATGTATGATTTTGTTTTATAAGCACAAACTATTTTAGAGAATCCAAGTATGTAAATTCATAACTTAAAAATCGTAAAATAAAGCGACTTGAATGAGAAAATGTATAAATAAAGTACTAGTGACTAAAAATGTAACTTGCATATAATTTTTAGATGAATTATTATATTAGCATAATTAGTTAAAAATATACAAAAAGTAATAAAAAACAATAAAAAATCGGACAGAATGCACAATTTTGTATAGGAAAGGAGGTTAGTATGATAAAGGAGACGGTTGATGCGGTTAGGTTAGCAGAGCTTGAAGGGGACAAGGTTATAAGCACTGCGAAAGTTAACGGGCAGGACATGAAGAATCAAGTTAAGATACAAGGGGCTGAATATCGAACTGAAAGGTTAAAGGAAGCCAAGGAAAAAGCAGAAAAGGAAATGGCAGAGACAGTTGCAAAATGCGAAAAGTACAATGATGAGCAACAGAAAGAGATTGACTTAAAGGTTATGCAATTGAAGAACAAGTCATATGAGAAAATGGATGGCACGGTGAAAGCCATAGTAGAGTATTTATTTTAGGATTACAAAGCAGGTCACAATCCGTATAATCCTAAGGTAGAGGGGAACATTTAAATCATTTTAAGGCATAACCCGTCATTTAAATGACAGAATGGAGAATTTATGGCAGTTTTGAAAATGTGCAAAATAAATATATGCGCAATGAAGAAAGACCGAAAAAAGATTTTGGAACTTTTGCAATTAAAGGGCTGTCTGGAAGTTCATGAGGAAGTGAAAGAGGATAAGGTGTTTGAAAAAGTGAACACGGCAACCCAGATTTCACTTTACGAGAGACAGGCGGCGTTAACGGACAATGCATTAGAAATTCTTGAAGCTTATATTCCTGAAGAAAAGTCCATGCTTTCAAGCCTTGAAGGAAAGAAAGTTATTAGCTCGGACGATTATTACGAAATAGTAAATAAGCGAAATGAAATTAATGGGCTTGTTAATGACATAATCGAGCAGAAGAAAAGTATAGATGAAAAAGAGTCAGGAAAGCAGAAATGCTTAGACGAAATACAGGCATTGCAACCGTGGCTTGAACTTGATGTCCCAATGAATTTTCAGGGAACCAAAAACACCGGATTTATGGTGGGCGTTATTTCAGGTTCATATACGGAACAGGATTTGATAAGAAAAATAGAAAGCTTAAAAGAATTTCCAAAATCACTGTATATGCAGATAGTTTCGGCGGACAAATATCAGACTTATGTAACCGTATCTTATATGAAACATGATTTGGAGCAGGTTGAAAAAGCCTTAAGGCAACTGGATTTTAGCAAACCGCCTATTATGGTTCATCACATACCAACAGCTTCGGTTACAAAACGAGAGGATAGAATTAAAGAATATAATCTGGACATTGAAAATATAAAAGCTCAAATGGAAAGAGAAGCAGATTACAGATTTGAGTTTAAGAAAATAAGAGATTATTACAAAACCAGAGCGGACAAGTACAAGGTGGTAGGAAAGCTTTTACAGTCCAAACATACTTTTTTTGTTACAGGTTATATGCCTGAGAAACAGGTTGAGGCATTAAAAGAAGAACTGGAAACCAAGTTTAATGTGGCAATTGACGTGGAACAGCCAACGGAAAAAGAGAACGTTCCGGTGCTGTTAACTAACGGAAAAGTTCAGGGAGCAGTTGAAGGTGTTGTAACATCATTTGGTTTTCCTAACAAAATGGAAATTGATCCAACGGCAATAACAGCATTCTTCTATTATTTCTTATTTGGAATAATGCTGTCAGACGCAGCTTACGGATTTTTAATGTTTATTGGATGTTTTATAGTTTTAAAAAAATTCCCGAATATGGAAGAAACAATGGCGAAAACACTTAGAATGTTTATGTATTGTGGTATTTCAACATTATTATGGGGAATACTTTTCGGAGGGTATTTCGGAGATGCAATAACAGTTATAGGAAAAACATTTTTCGGAGTAAACATAGGAATACCGGCACTGTGGTTTGAACCTATTAAACAGCCAATGAAAATGCTTATATATTGCTTATGTTTCGGTATTGTTCATTTGTTTACCGGACTTGGAATTAAGGGATATATGATGCTAAAGCAAAAAGATGTAATGTCATTTGTATGCGATGTTGTTCTTTGGTATGTATTTTTGATTGGATTAATATTAATGCTTATTCCAACAAGTATATTTGCCTCATTGGCAGGAAACACAATAGTCTTCCCGGCGTGGCTTAGTATGCTATCAAAGATAATGACAATAGGTGGAATGGTTGGAATACTTCTTATGGCAGGAAGAAGAGCAAAAAATCCTGTGAAGCGATTATTGCTTGGAGCCTACAGCCTGTATGACACAACAAGCTGGCTAAGTGATTTGCTATCATATTCAAGATTACTTGCCCTTGGACTTGCAACAGGAGTAATAGCTCAGGTAATTAACACAATGGCAGCAATGATGGGAAAATCAATAGTGGGAGTAATTTTCTTTATAGTGGTTTTCCTAATCGGACACACATTCAATATGGCAATAAACCTTTTGGGAGCCTACGTTCATACCAACAGACTACAGTTTGTTGAATTCTTTGGAAAATTTTATGAAGGTGGCGGAAGAGAGTTTAAACCATTTAAGGCGGATACAAAATATGTAAAAGTAAAGGAGAATTAATTATGACTTTAGGAACATTTTTCGATAATTTAGGTTTATTTTATGCATTGCTTGGAGCAGCACTTGCAGTACTTATGGCAGGGGCAGGTTCAGCAATAGGTGTAGGTATTGCAGGACAGGCTGCATCAGGAGTAATGACGGAAGATCCATCAAAATTTGCAAAAGTACTTATTATGCAGTTACTTCCGGGCACACAGGGCTTATATGGACTTCTTATTGGATTCATTACATTATCAAAAATCGGAATCATTGGTAGTGGAGCAGTTGCAGTAACATCATCACAGGGATTACAGATATTGGCAGCATGCCTTCCAATGGCAATAGTTGGTTTAATCTCAGGTAAGTATCAGGGTAAAACATCAGCGGCCAGTATTGGAATTGTAGCAAAAAGACCTGAACAATTCGCAAAAGCAATGTTGTTCCCGGCAATGGTAGAAACATACGCAATTTTAGCTCTTTTGATATCATTCTTATCAGTAAACGGTATTGCACTATAATTTTCTTTCACATCCCTGTGGTAGGATGAAATCTTTATCGAAGGCACGCTCCTGCTACCTTCAGCTCGTAGCGGTACTAAGAAGCCGTGACAGCTTTCGCTGCCCCACCTTCTAAGGACCGACGGCTTCAGAGTACCTTCTTCTAAAGTTTTCATCCCCCACAGGGGCGAAAGTAATTAGAGTGAATAATACTGAAAGAAAAAATAGGTAATGGAAATTACACGTTTTCAACCATTGCAGTGAGAAAAGATTATGTGAGAATTGTTGTTGTGGTTAATGACGTGCAAAAGAAAGGAGGGGCTGCATGAGTGGTTTGGATAACATTGTAGAGGAGATTAGAAATCAGTCTAAGCAGGAAGCAGATGAAATTCTGAAAGAAGCAGATGTTTTTTGCAAGGACTATATGAATAAAATTAAAAAAGACGTAGAAGTAGAAGTTGTTTCGATTGAGAAGAAGGCTTTGGCTGACCGCAAGCTTTATGAGGAGAAGACGGTTTCAGGTATGGAGTTTTTGGAACGTAATTCTATTCTTAGGGCTAAGCAGCAGGTTATTGAACAGGCTATTGATAAGGCTAGGGAGAGTATAGCAGGTCTTAATGATGAAGAATATTTTAACGTTTTGGAGAAGCTTTTAAGGAAGAATGTTCAGCAGGGCAAGGGAAAGATTTGTTTTTCTAAGAAGGATTTGGATAGGATTCCTAATGGTTTTGAAGATAGAGTAAAAGAGATTGTGGCAGAGAATCAGGGAGAGCTTGTAATTGATAAGGAGCCGGCTAATATTAAGGACGGTTTTGTATTAGTTTATGGAGAGATTGAAGAGAATTGTACTTTGAAGGCCTTGTTTGATTCTAATATTGACAGAATAAAAGATATTGCCAATAAGCAGTTGTTTGGATAGGGGGTAATGCCATGGAGCAGGAATATATTTATGGTGTTGCCAGAATCAGAGCGCTTGAAGGTAGTTTGTTTACAGATGAAACCATTAATCAGTTGGTGCAGTGCAAGGATTATGACGAGGCTATGGATTTCTTAAGAACCAGGGGCTGGGGGAACGGAAACCCGGACCAGAGTTTGGAGGAAATGCTTGAACAGGAGCGAAGGAGAACGTGGAAGGTTCTGGATGAATTAATTGAAGACAAGGAACAATGTGAGATTCTCACCATTGCCAACGAGTACCATAATCTTAAGGCAGCAATTAAGCAGGTTTGTACTGAACTTGAAACTGAAAATGTGTTTTATGAAGATACAAAAACAGACACGGAATTTTTGAAAAATTGTATAAGGCAGGGCAATTACAACCTGCTTCCTAAAGGCATGGAGCAGGCGGCAAAGGATGCAACAACAGTTCTTATGCAGACTGGCGATGGACAGTTGTGCGATGTGATTATTGACAGGGCAACACTGGAGGCAATTAAGCAGGCAGGTCAGGAAGCAACTAATGAAATGATTAAAAAATACGCAGATGACCTGGTTACCATATCAGACATTAAAATAGCAGTAAGATGTGCAGCTACAAATAAGGACGCATCTTTTGTTTCAAAAGCACTTGTAAGTTGTGACGGAGTAAGCGTTACGGAATTGATTATAGCTTGCAAGGACGGCTTGGATGGAGTTTGTTCTTATCTTGAAAAGATAGGCTATAGTCAGGCAGTTAGTGCTTTAAAAATATCAAAATCAGTTTTTGAATGCTGGTGTGACAATAAGATTGTGGAAAATATAAAGTCACAGAAATATGACTCTTTTTCAATAGGACCCATTATTGCTTATGTTATTGCAAGAGAGAATGAAATTAAAACAGTAAAAATTATTCTTTCGGGCAAAATTAATGGTTTTGACAATGAGTTTATAAAAGAAAGGGTAAGGGTAATGTATGCATAAAGTAGCAGTTATAGGTGATTATGACAGTATATATGGCTTTAGCGCACTGGGACTTGATACATTTCCGGTTACCGACGTAACAGAGGCAGCACATTTGCTAAGAAAAATAGCTGCAGGTGAATATGCCATTATATACATTACAGAAATGTTAGCAAAACAGCTTTCAGCAGAGATAGAAAAATACAGAGAGCAGATGGTTCCTGCAATTATCCTTATTCCGGGTGTAAAAGGAAACACGGGAGACGGAGTAAAAGGAGTTAAGGATTGTGTAGAGCAGGCTATTGGTTCGGATATTGTATTTGGGAAGGAATAAAACATGGAGTATAGCAAGGGTGTAATTAAGAAAGTAGCAGGACCTCTTGTAATAGCAGAGGGAATGCGTGATGCCAATATGTTTGACGTGGTTAGGGTTAGCGACAAGCATCTTATTGGTGAAATTATAGAAATGCATGAAGATAGAGCATCAATTCAGGTTTATGAGGAGACAGCCGGACTTGGACCGGGAGAGCCTGTTGTATCAACGGGAGCGCCTATGTCAGTAGAACTTGGACCGGGTCTTATCGGTAGTATTTATGACGGAATTCAAAGACCACTTGATGATATTATGAAGGTATCGGGCAATCTTTTAAAGAGAGGTGTTTCCGTACCTTCTTTGAAAAGAGAGTTAAAATGGGAGTTTGTTCCAACAGCTTCAGTTGGGGACATTGTTGAACCGGGAGATGTTATTGGAACAGTTAAGGAGACAGCAGCCGTTACTCAGAAAATAATGGTTCCATATGGAATTAAGGGTGAAATTTCAAGTATTAAAGGTGGAACATACGATGTTACTGAAACTGTTGCCACAGTTAAGACAGAAGATGGTGAAAAGGAATTAACTTTAATGCAGAAATGGCCTGTTAGAAAAGGCAGACCTTATAAAGAGAAAAAAGCTCCTTATAAGCCTTTGGTTACAGGACAAAGAGTTATCGATACTTTGTTTCCAATTGCCAGAGGTGGCGTTGCAGCAGTTCCGGGACCTTTCGGAAGTGGAAAAACGGTTATTCAGCATCAGCTTGCAAAATGGGCTGAAGCGGATATTGTAGTATATATTGGCTGCGGTGAACGTGGAAATGAAATGACAGATGTTCTTAATGAGTTCCCTGAATTAAAGGATCCAAAAACAGGACAGTCATTAATGGAGAGAACAGTTCTTATTGCTAACACATCAGATATGCCTGTTGCAGCAAGAGAAGCTTCAATTTATACAGGAATTACAATAGCAGAATATTTTAGAGACATGGGCTATTCAGTAGCTTTAATGGCAGACTCAACATCACGTTGGGCAGAGGCTTTAAGAGAGATGTCAGGACGTTTAGAAGAGATGCCCGGTGAAGAAGGTTATCCGGCATACCTTGGAAGCCGTCTTGCACAGTTTTATGAACGTGCCGGGGATGTTGTTACCCTTGGAAAAGAAGGCAGGGAAGGAGCTTTGTCAGTTATCGGTGCCGTATCTCCTCCAGGTGGTGATATTTCAGAACCTGTATCTCAGGCAACACTTCGTATTGTAAAAGTATTCTGGGGACTTGATTCTAATCTTGCATACAAGAGACATTTCCCTGCAATTAACTGGCTTACAAGTTATTCTCTTTATGTAGACAGAATTGGTGGATGGTTTGAAGAAAATGTTAATAAAGATTGGTTAAAGCTTCGACAGGAGTTAATGAAATTATTGCAGGAAGAAGCAGAGCTTGATGAAATTGTCAAAATGGTAGGCATGGATGCTTTGTCTGCACCTGACAGATTAAAGATGGAAGCAAGCCGTTCAATAAGAGAAGATTATTTGCATCAGAACTCTTTCCATGAAGTTGATACCTATACATCACTTAGAAAGCAGTATATGATGATGGAATTGGTACTTGGTTTCTATAATAAGTCAATGGAAGCCCTTAAACAGGGAGCAAGCGTTGATAAGCTTATTAAGATGCCTGTACGTGAAGCAATCGGACGTTTTAAATATACACACGAAGACCGGCTTGATGAAGCGTTCAATGAAATAATGGACAAGCTTGCCGAAGAGGTGGCAAATACACTGGAAAAGGAGGACTTCTAATATGCCAAAGGAATATAGAACAATTCAGGAAGTAGCAGGACCACTTATGATGGTTAGAAATGTGGAAAATGTTACTTACGATGAATTAGGTGAAATAGAACTTGCAAATGGTGAAGTAAGAAGATGTAAAGTTCTTGAAGTTAATGGAAATAATGCTCTGGTTCAGCTATTTGAAGACTCTACAGGTATTAATTTGTCTAACAGCAAAGTACGTTTTCTCGGAAGAAGCATGGAACTTGGAGTTTCGCCGGATATGCTTGGAAGAGTTTTTGACGGCTTGGGAAATCCAATAGATGGAGGTCCTGACATTCTTCCGGAGGAAAGACGAGATATTAACGGTGTGGCGATGAATCCGGCAGCGAGAAATTATCCTTCTGAATTTATCCAGACAGGAATTTCAGCAATTGACGGACTTAACACTCTTGTAAGAGGACAAAAACTACCAATCTTTTCAGCTTCAGGTTTGCCACATGCCAACCTTGCAGCCCAGATTGCAAAACAGGCAAAGGTTATTGGAACTGACGAACCTTTTGCAGTTGTTTTTGCGGCAGTTGGTATTACTTTTGAAGAATCAAACTTTTTTATAAATAGTTTTAAGGAAACAGGGGCAATTGACAGAACGGTATTGTTTATCAATCTTGCCAATGATCCGGCGGTAGAACGTATTGCAACGCCTAGAATGGCACTTACTGCAGCAGAATATCTTGCCTTCGAAAAAGGAATGCACGTACTTGTAATTATAACTGATATTACAAACTACGCAGACGCATTAAGAGAAGTTTCTGCAGCAAGAAAGGAAGTTCCGGGCAGACGTGGTTATCCGGGATATATGTATACTGACCTTGCAACAATGTATGAGCGTGCAGGTCGTCAGCGTGGCAAAGACGGTAGTATTACAATGATTCCGATTCTTACAATGCCTGAAGATGACAAGACTCATCCTATCCCTGACCTTACAGGATATATTACAGAGGGACAGATTATCTTAAGCCGTGACCTTTACAGAAAAGGAATTACACCACCAATAGATGTACTTCCATCTCTTTCAAGACTTAAGGACAAAGGTATTGGCGAAGGAAAAACAAGAGCTGACCACAGTAACGTAATGAATCAGCTTTTCTCAGCCTACGCAAGAGGCAAGGAAGCCAAAGAACTTATGACAATTCTTGGTGAGGCTGCACTGTCAGACATTGATCTTATTTATGCTAAGTTTGCAGACGAGTTTGAGAAGGAATATGTTTCACAGGGCTATGACGCAAACCGTTCCATTGATGAAACGATGGATATTGGCTGGAAACTTTTGTCAATGCTTCCTAAGTCGGAGTTAAAGAGAATTGATGATAAGTTCCTTGAAAAATATTATAAGCAGCAGGATTAGAATTAATATTGGTTGTATTGATTTTTTAGATAGTTTTTAGAAATGAGGGAAAATTATGGCAGGAACAAGAGTAAATCCAACCCGAATGGAATTAACGAAACAGAAGAAAAAGCTGCTTTCTGCTACTAGAGGTCATAAGCTTTTAAAGGATAAAAGAGATGAACTTGTAAGACAGTTTATGGATCTTATAAAAGAAAATATGGAATTAAGACTTAAAGTTGAAAAAGGCATAAAAAATGCCAATATGGAGTTTGCCATTGCAAGGGCAGGCATGAGTGAACAGGTTTTGAACACTGCACTTATGGCATCAAAGAAAAGTCTTAATGTTAACCAGGGTGTTAAGAATGTTATGAGTGTTGACATACCTACTTTTTCCACGTATGATGAAATAAGTGGTAACGATATATATTCTTATGGCTATGCTTTTACAGCAGGAGATTTGGATGACGCAGTATACTCCTTAAGTACTGTTTTTGAAGATATGCTTAAACTGGCAGAGGTAGAAAAATCCTGTCAGCTTATGGCAACTGAAATTGAAAAAACAAGAAGAAGAGTAAATGCATTAGAACATGTAATAATTCCTGAAGCAATGGAAAACATAAAGTATATAACAATGAAGTTGGATGAAAATGAGCGTAGCACACAGATTCGTCTAATGAAGGTTAAAGATATGATGGTTCAGCAGGCAGTGGAAGAGAGACGAGTGAAGGATGGATTATAATAAATTGACTAAAAACAAAAATTGACATATTACGATTAAAACTTTATAACTAAGTTAATCCATATGGAAATTTAAATGTTAGGAAGGTGCAGGTATGAAAATTTTATTTTATGATACAAAGAAATATGACAAGGAATCTTTTGATAAGGTTTTGCCAAAGTATGAGGACATTGAAATCGAATACGTTGATAGTGATATTTCCGTAAGAAACGCAGTGTATGCCAAAGGCTTTGAGGCTGTATGTGGTTTTGTAAGTTCAGATTTCAGTGCTAAGGTTATAGATGTTTTGGCAGACAATGGTGTAAAGATTATTCTTTTAAGATGTGCCGGTTTTAATAATGTTGACATTAAAAGAGCTAAGGAAAGAGGAGTTTTAGTTATGAGAGTTCCGGGATACTCACCGGAGGCAGTGGCAGAACACGCTATGGCTCTTGCCCTTGCAAGTAACAGACACATTCATAAGGGATACATCAAGGTTAGAGAAAACAACTTTAGCCTTGTGGGACTTACAGGACTTAATTTCTTTAAGAAAACAGCAGGAATAATTGGCACAGGAAAGATTGGCGCAGCAATGTGTAGAATATGCAAGGGCTTTGGAATGAGAGTGATTGCTTATGACATATATCAAAATCCTGATTTGGATTTCGTAGAATATGTCGACCTTGATACATTGTTAGCAGAAAGTGATTTGATTTCACTTCATTGCCCATTAACAGATGATTCTTATCATATGATAAATTCAGAAACAATAAACAAGATGAAAGACAATGTAGTTCTTGTAAACACATCAAGAGGTGCATTAATTGATACAGAAGACTTGATTAAGGGAATACGTCAGCACAAATTCCACAGCGTAGGCCTTGATGTTTACGAGGAAGAAACAGCTAACGTATTCGAAAACCGTGAAGACGATATAATGGAAACATCCATTACATCAAGACTTCTATCATTCCCAAATGTAATCGTAACATCCCATCAGGCATTCTTAACAGAAGAAGCCTTGGAGGCAATCAGCTATACAACACTTGAAAATGCCCAAAGCTATATTGAAGGACATGTAATCAAGCAGAATTTAGTATTGCCACAAAAATAGGGGAAAAGACTGAAGAAAAAAAGGACACTTTAAAAATCAAGTGCCGTAGTGTATAAACCAGTTAGAAAGTGAATCGGATATAACTCCGATTTGCCCTCAGTGGATTAAAAACAAATAAAAATACCATAAAAACTATACAATTTGTTTATAAATCCTTGAAAATTCACCACTTTATTGTATAATAGTGTCAATAGCAGAAAATAAAAACGTTTTCGGATGATTCAATAAGAATATTGAATTATTGACAATAGCACATTTAAATCAGGAAAATATGAATTGAAAAGGAGATTTTGTATGAGAAAGGTATTAGCTTTTGCAGTGGTAGCTACAGCTACATTAGGTATTGGTTTTGCAGGAACTACAGTTAAAGCAGCAGAACCAGCACAGAATATTGATATTTCAAAGATGAAAGTTAACTGGAGTGATGAATTTAATGGAACAGAACTTAACAGTGACCATTGGACTCCGGAGATTGGAAATGGAAACTGGGGCTGGGGAAACAATGAGAAAGAATACTATAGAGCAAACAACATATCTGTATCAGATGGAACAATGAAGATTAAAGCCCAGACAGAAAAAGTTGGTAGTTACAATTGGACATCTGGAAGAATCAAAAGTGCAGGAAAGGTTAACATTGGATATGGATATGTTGAAGCAAGAATAAAGATTCCTTCATCACAGGGAATTTGGCCGGCATTTTGGATGCTTGGAACTAACGGAAAGACTTGGCCTGCATGTGGTGAGATTGATATTATGGAAGCTTTCAACACAAGATCAGATATCCAGAGCACAATCCATTATCCAAAATGGAATGGAGCAGATCAGTATGTTTACACTAACCGTAATATAAGTAATAAGACAGAATGGCATACATATGGATGTTACAGAGATGGAAGCATATGTGCATTCTACATAGATGGTAAGCTTTTAACATCATACGGAACATGGACAAATAAGTTTGTAAGAATAACTGATTTCGCAGAAACATATTCAACAGCAGATTTAACAACAGGAAACTATGCAGGACAGCGTAGCGTATTAAATGATGATTACTATCTTTTGTTTAATGTGGCATGTGGCGGAAACTTAGCACAGGGCAACCCTCCAACAAACAGTGATTGGAGTGCTACAATGGAAGTTGACTATGTAAGATACTACGTACCAAAAACAGCAGAAGAACTCGAACAGGACAAAAAAAATGAAGTTAACAAAAAAGACGACGACAAGAACACAACAATTGTCGCAGCACCTGCAAGAGCAAAAATCAAAACTCTTAAAAATGTAAAGAAGAGAAAAATGCAGATTAAACTTGCTAAAGTAAGTGGTGCAAAAGGCTACCAGATTCGTTACTGCGATAACAAGAAATTCCAGGGCTACAGTGTTAAGAACATTAAGAAGACAAAAGTTACAATTAAGAAGCTTGACAAAAAAGAAACCTATTGGGTTAAGGCAAGAGCTTACAAAGTAGTAAACGGTTCAAAGAAATACGGCGCATGGTCAAAAGTTAAAAAAGTAAAAATCAAAAAATAGCAATAACAAAAATAATTTAATAAATAGTGGAATGAGAGATGTTTCTGGTTAGTGAAACACTATCGGAAACGAAAGAGAATCTAAAAAAGCATACTTTGGGGTAAAATACCTCCGAAGTATGCTTTTGTGCGTTGTGGTGATTCACTAAAGAGAAACTCAGTTTACAGGAAATTCACAGAATATCCTTTTTTATCCATTTATTAATGGGTGTTCTTTTTTCTAAAAATATGTTAGAATGGAATTTGTGAAATTGTATATCAAAACGAAATGAAAAATATAATTTGGGAGATAACAATGGAAGAAAAAAACAACAAAGAAAAAATCGCTGAAGAAAGCGTACAGAGTAATGAAAATACTGTAGCAGAAGAAGCAAACAATAAAGAATTAGAAATAAAGAAAGAAGAAACTACAGTAGAGCAGGAAAGTGCAGAAGCAGAAAAGATTGTAGAAACTGCCGAACATAAAGAAGCAGCAGAGTCAACAAAAGAGGTTGCAACACAGGAAGGTTCAGAGCAGAAGCAAACTGCAAAAAAGAAAGATTCAAAGAGTGAAGAATCTGAACCGGAAGAAAAAGAAAATGGCAGATACAAGGTTATTGCCAAGTTAGAGCCAAATCTTTGGACATACGGAAGCCCTGTTTTGTTTGAAAAAGGAACTCTTGAGAGAGACCAGGTAAGTAACATTAACAGACTTTCACTTATATTTACAAATATCTATGAAGAGAAGGAGATAAGAGATCTCTACATTACAATCTATGCAGATGACGGTGAAGGCAATGTTGAACAGATTAACCACAGCTATCTTGCAATGGGACAGGAATACCTTGCATCAAAAGGCAAGGCTGCAAAGATTACAATAAAGAATGAGAATGCAGTCAAGTTTATCATAAAGATAGACAAGGTAGTTTTTGTAGACGGTTCAGTTTGGACTAAGAAAGACGCTGTACTTGAAAGCGCAGGAGAGATGGAAGACGTAGAAGTTTTTGCACAGGCAAAGACTAAAGACTACGAAGACAACTACATCTCAGGAATGGAAGAAGTACAGAAAGACGATTCTGCAAGCATTGGAAATGGAATTGAAATTCTTAAACGAATTGCGTGGTACAAGAATAGCAAGGAATTAATAAAGACAGCACATAAGAAATACGATATTGCCGTAAAGAATGAAGAAAGAAAACAGGCAAGCGAAGACAGACGTGTCAACAGGCAGAAGGATGTAAAAAAGAAATATATGACAGTTCTTACAGCAGTTGGAGTTATTATTGTAATTGCGGCAATTGCAACAGTAACATTCTTTATACCTAATAAGAAATACAAAAGCGCAGAGAAGCTGATTAAGAACCAGAAATACACACAGGCAGTTACTGCTTTTAAGGATCTTGGCGGATTTAGAAAGAGCAAGGGATTTCTTGCAGAGGCATACTATAATCTTGGTTTACAGGCACTTAATGAAAAAGATGAAGACAAGGCTTCAGACTATTTTAAGAAGAGTAATGATGCTGACAAGAGCTCAGAATATGGCAAGCAGGCAGGTGCTTTCCTTGATTATTACGCAGCAACAGATGCATTAGACAAGAAAGATTACGACAAGGCACAGCAGTTATTTACATCAAGTGCCCAGGCAGCATCTGATTTTAATTTAATTAATAAGGCAAGTGCAGGAATGGCGCAGGTTTCATATATTAAGGCAGATTACAGCACAGCATGGCAGACAATCAAGAACGTATATGCAAAGGACAACAAGACTTTCCAGGCACAGTATGCGGAATATGGCTATGCATACGCAAAACAGTTAATTGATAAAGGCTCAATTAAAGATGGAATGGAAGTTTACTCAAAAGTAGAAAAACTTTCAAAGTCAGCAAACTTAAGCGAAAGTGTTTATAATCAGGCAGTTAAACTTGGCGAGGCAGGAAAGATTCAGGAAAGCTTGAATCTTTTGAATCAGATTAAAGGCAACTACGCAAAAGCAAAAACACTTTATGACTCAATGAACTCATTCCATAAGAAAGTGTCATTATGGTTAGGAACCTGGAAGCATAGAGGAACTGTAAATGGTGAGAAAACAACTTACTACATCACTTTCTCAGAAGTGTTGTATAAGGGCGAACCATGCATCAAAATTAAGGATATGAACAACAAGTCATTAGGTTATGATGTGGAAATCAGTAGCAAGAACCATATAACACAGATTGAAGTTGGAAAATATATGATTCACTTCAAGCTTAAGAATAATCACAATCAGAAATTAACATACACACTTCTTGAAGGAAAGAAGATGTTAAGAGAGCTTAAGTACGAAGGTGTAACATACAAGACAAAATACAAAAAGAAATAATAACAAATTGGCAGAATTAAAAAGTACAACAGTACATTAATTCTGCCTTTGAACTATATGTAGTCCCTAAACGTTTTTATCGGAAAGATTTAAGAGGTTATATATGAAAAAAATAATATCAATAATTATGGCATTGGCAATGCTGGTGACTCCCGTAAATATAACTAGTGTAAAAGCTGACCAAATTTATAATATAGAAAAAAGTAGTCAAAGTCAGATTACAGAAAATAAAATAGAAAAGCTTATAAGCAGTCAAAAAGCTGATATAAGAACCGGAACGGTAAAAATCGAGAACAAAAAACTTGAATCGATAAGTCTTCCGAGAGCCAATTATGGAACAATAAATCAGGCAGCAACCACATTGAAAAAGGCTATGTTGGCGCACCAAAGCACGCTTTATGTTTTTGTAAAGTCAAAGAGTTCTGCAGCAGACCAGATTTACTACGATATAGAAGATAAGGCAGCAAGTGTAACAGACAACCCTGTAGAAGGAGATTACATGTTCTGGGACATTAGTAACAGAGACGTTTCTTATAGGGCTCAGAAGAGCAACGGATACTATTTGTATCAGTTTCTTATAAAGATAAAATATTTTACAACATTGGAACAGAGAAGCCTGGTAGATGATAAAGTGAATCAAATCATAGAAGAGCTAGGCTTTACATCAGAAACGACAGATTATGAAAAAGTTAAGGCAGTTTACGATTATGTGTGTAAACATGTTACATATGCTCAAAGTCTTGACGATGAAATAGTTTTTACAGCATATTCAGCATTATATAATGGAGAAGCGGTTTGTCAGGGATATGCCCAACTTATCTATAGAATATTGAAACAACTTGGAATATCCGTAAGAGTAATTCCAGGGTATGGAAAAGACAAAACAGTGCGTCACGGTTGGAACATAGTAAAGCTTGGAGATTATTATTATAATCTGGATGCAACATGGGATTCACAGCTTTCACAGGCAGGAATCAGATATAGATACTTCTTAAAGGGCGACAATTTCAAAGATCATACAAGAGATGACCAATACAAAAATTCAGATTTTTATAGAAATTATCCAATGGCGGCATTAGATTACATCTCAGATGTACAAAATGAACAATCTGAGAAAACTAAAAACAGTTTTTTTGAAAATCAAAAAACAAAGATTAAAAATATTTCAAAAAACAAAATAAAGCTGAAAAAAATCAAAGGTGCAACCGGATATAAGATACAATACAGCACAAATAAGAAGTTTAAAAAGAAAGTAAGAACAATTAAGACAAAGAAAACAACATACAAAATAAAGAAACTAAAAAAGGGAAAAACCTACTATATACGCTATAAAGCGTACAAAAATAGCTCAGAAGGACAGGTTAGTACAGACTGGTCAAAGACAAAAAAAATAAAATTGAAAAAATAAAAACAATAAAGAGGACTAAGAAATAATAAAGAAGTCCTCTTTTTTTTACATAAAAACGAAAATCAATAAAAACATTTCAAATACTAGTAAAAATGCACAAAATAAAAACAATTTCATCCCTTATAATGTTTGAAAATGCACAAAAAAGGTGCTAAACTGTCACCAGTACATTTATTCGGGCTTTCGAAGATAAATCGTAATTATATTCAAAAGGGAAGGGAGATAAGAAGAAATGAAAAGAATGAAAAAAGTACTATCAATCGTATTATCACTTGCAATGATTTTGACTTCAATTACAGTATACAATACGAAAACAGCAAAAGCGGCAGGATTGTTTCCATTTAAATATGGACAAATTGACAGAGGTGAGTTTATAGTTGGAGCCAAGAAAATAAATGTTGTATTTTCATGGGATAGAAATACATATCCTGTGGGTAAATATACTTTTAAAGTATATTACGAAAATAATCAAATAATTTCAAACGACGGTGCTTGGGAACAGGCGCGTGTACCTTTTGGCAGAGATTCATACACTTTTAGAGTTGATGTTTGTGACAAAGAAAATAATAATGAAGTTGTTGCCACAGATACTTTCGACTGGACTAGCCCAACAAATAATGATTGTGGAGTAGTAGCAACCGTTGGAAAGGTGGCTTCTCTTTCTTGGAAACCAATAAGTGGTGCTGTTAGGTATGCTGTTTTAGTCGATGACAGTATTATTGCAGATAATATCACTGATGTCTCATATGAATGTGAAGTTTCAGCAAATGTAGAACATAATATTACAATAAACGCTTACAATTCAGATGGGGAAATTATAGAATCAACTAACAATACGGCAAAGGTAATTATTGAAACAAAGACTGAAGATACCAAAACTGCTATAAAACAAGAGCCTATCGAACTTACAGGAAATGAAAAATGGGTTGCTTTTGATAAAAAAACAAAAGAAAATAATGCAACAGTATACATTGAAGAAGATACTTTGAATAAGGTGTTAACCAATTCAGGTTTAAGAGGATTATATGATAAAGGTTCAGATGGACCTAATTGGAATGATGTGCGCAAAACAATCATTGCAGATTTACCTGTATTTGCATTTATACAAGGTTCAACTAATGTTTCAATTGTTGATAAAAATGGTGAAGGTTATGAATATACAAATACTACAGATAAAACAAACTTTGAAGTATGGCGTGGAAACGATTGTATATATATTAACCAAAATCTTATTGATGCTAAACCAGGTGAAGAAAAAGTCTTTAGAATAACATTAACTAACACAAGTTTTTTAATTAGAGTAGTCGGAGAAGAATCAGAACAGTATACAGCTACTGTTGATGGAGAAGAGCTTGCTGTTACAAACAATACTGTAGAACTTCCAACAACTGCAGATTATGGTTATTACTGTAATGGAAAGATGTACAAAAAAGGTTCTGTTGTTACTTTGGAAGAAAATATGACATTCACATCTGTCAATAAACTTGATTTAACAATAACAAATGGAGTATCTATTAGATTGGTAACTGGTGAAACAGGTTTGAGATATAAAGCTACTATTACATCAGATAACAATGAAGCTATTAATTCTGACGCAATAAAGGAAGGTATTTTAATAACAACACAGGCTAATTACAATGACACTGACTCAAATATTAAAATTGGTAGTGATAACGTTTTGAATGTTGCTAATGTATCAGAAACAAATAATAAATGGTATGCTGAAAAGAATGATACTATAAACAATAAATATGGTGGTACATTCTGTGGCTCAATTATAAAAATGATTGATTCAAATATTCCAAGACCATTTGTTGCAAGAGCTTACGCAACTATAAAGTATGAAGGCTATTCTGACGCAACAGTTATATATACTGATGTCATCGGAAAGAAATCAATCCAAGATATTGCAAAACTTATTCAAAAAGGTACTAGATACAATACTGAAAATGGTTATAGTGTAGATGAAATTAAAATAATTGATGATTTTGCAAATTATGCAGATGCACAGTAGGAGGGTATTATGAAGAAAACATATATTAATCCTGAAATGGAAATATTAGAAATAAAAAATAATAACATAATAACAACAAGCACAGGTCAGGCAGTGTTCGGCGACGATGGTTGGTCAGAAGATATTATGTTAGATGGATTAAATCAGTAACAATTAAAATTTATATAAAAAATCCCAGACGATTTTCGCCTGGGATTTTTTTGCCTTTAAAACTTTATTAATTATTAATGGAATTTAGAATATTTACCATCATTCAATCCATTAATAATGGTATTATAATCCATAAAACTTGTATCGTCGTAATCACCACTAGCTGTAATAATATCAACTTTACGTAATTCAATGTTTTTGCGTCCATTCTTTTTGGAAATTGGCAATGGTTTAAGTAATCTTAAATTGTGTTTTGTAATGTGTTCATTTGTATTCTCCTTTTTCTTTAAAGTTATAGATAAAATTGTAATATAAAGATGGAAATACTGACGAAAAAAGTGTTAATTGCATATGAAGTTTGATATAATTAAAACATCAATATTGAACGGAATAAGCGAGGCGATTTTATGAAGATTAAACAGGCGGCAAGTTATCAGGATCAGGTTAGAATTTTAAAATCTAAAGGGCTTATTATTGAAGATAAGAATGATTGTATGCAGTTTTTGAAGCATACTAATTATTATAGATTTTCTGCTTATTGTGAGTCTTTCAGATATGAGGGCAAGGGCAGGTTCATTGAGGGAACTACTTTTGACCAGATTAGAAATGTGTATATGTTTGACCAGAAGCTTAGAGCGTGGCTTTTTGAGGTAGTTGAGGAGATTGAGTTTGCTTTGCGTACACAGATTTCCTATCACCACGGTACTAAGTATGGTCCGGACGGATATCTTGATCCAAATAATTTCAGCAGGTATCACGATGGCAGGAATTTTCAACACCATCTTAGAACCATTTTGCGTGAGAATAAGGATTCACCTGTTGTAAAACATCATAATGATAAATACGATGGCAAGTATCCTTTGTGGGTTATTATTGAGTTTTTTTCTATGGGTATGCTTTCAAGGTTTTTTAAGGATATGTACAATGAGGATAAGAATATTATTGCTAATCTTTATTCTACTACGGGAGCCTGTCTGGAGAATTGGATTCAGTGTGTGACAACTATTAGAAACAGATGTGCACATTATTCCAGGTTTTATGATTGGGAGTTTGCGGATTATCCGGTTTTTACCGAGAAGGCTTTGCCAAGGGAGAATACCAAGGTTTGGGGACATTTGCTTGTGCTGAGAAATATGTATCCTAATGAATATGAGTGGAATACTGAATTAGTTCCACGATTAGAGGATATAATTAATAGATATAAGGACGATATTAAGTTTGAGCACTTAGGATTGCCACAAAATTGGAATGAATGGTTGATAAAATGATGCGACTAATTTGCAGTGGCAGTGTAAATTAGTTGCAAATTAAATAGGTGGTGTTATTTTGGATTTATTCGTGGTATAATGTGAAACGAATGGATATCATAAGGAGGTAGCATTATGGACGATAAGGAAAAGATGATAGATGATATTGTTGCCATGCTTGACAATAGTGTTAAGAAAGGCGACGGACATATTAACGTTGTTATAGATGAAAATCAGAAGGATTCAAAGGAAGTTACAAGAGGTTGTGCAGATTGTTCTGTTAACTCCATGGCCTGTAGTGTTCCAACTATAGAACTTCCGGGCGATGAAGATTTTGAAAGATAGAAGCCGAAAGAGGTTTTGTGATTAATCAGGTATTGATTTTCGTATTACTTGGTTAATTAAATAGTTGAGCACTACAATTAAGGAGCTGTCGCACTATGCTTATAGGGTGGCAGCCCTTGTTTTTCTGTGAAATTATTTTGAAAAAGATTATTTTTTGAAAATAGTGTTTGTAAGTTACAGCTATTGTTACTGGAAAATGAATTTTCATAAAAATAGGAAATTTAGGAACTCTAATAATATGGAATTTTTGATTAGTATTTAGGTTGTTTTTTTTACAACATAATTAAAAATATAATGATATTTAACGAAAGTTGAGGGAGATTAAGTGGATAAGAAGAGAACAGTTTTACATTTTATCTTGCAATACATTGGGATTACCATTGCTTCAATTATGTATGCAATGGCGTTGGCATGGTTCCTTAATCCTAATCAGTTGGCACCGGGAGGCGTATCAGGTATTGCCATTGTTTTGAAGGAGATTTTTCCATTTTTGCCGGGAATCGGTGCACTTATTTTGATTTTTAATATTCCAATTCTTCTTCTTGGAGTTTGGAAGTTTGGCGTGAAGTTTACTATTTCAACTATTTATACGGTTGTTTTTTCGTCTATTGTCATTGACCTGATTCCAAGTATTACAGGCATTAAGGCCATTACTATGGATCCTATGCTTGCAGCGGTTATCGGTGGTGCTTTGCATGGTATTGCCATTGGTATTTTGTTTAGACTTGAAACTACAACAGGCGGAACTGACGTTATTATTAAAATTATTAGACAGAAGAAACCTCATCTTAAAACAGGTCAGCTTTATATTATTTTGGACCTTGTAATTCTTGCAGCGTCTGCTGTGGCGTTTAGAAATATCGAGGTTGCTCTTTATGCGGGAATTACTATTTATATTACTTCAGCGGTTATGGATAAGGCGTTGTACAACGGCGACCAGCAGACTATGGTTTATATTGTAAGTGCTAAGCGTAAAATTATTGCAGACAGAATGCTTCAGGAACTTGATCTTGGGGTGACTATGCTTCAGGCAGTTGGTGCTTATAAGAATAACGAAACTGAGGTTATTATGTGCGTTATGAGAAAAGCAACTTTGGTTAAGGTTAGAAATCTGTTGAAGGAAGTTGATCCAGATGCATTTATGATTGTTAGCACAGCTAATGAAGTTTTCGGTGAAGGATTTAAGAACCAGTACGAAACTGAGATTTAAGTAAAGAATTTAGAAAAATTATGAAATTAAAAAAATGGAATTAATATAAATTGAATTTGATTGAAATATAAATCAAGTATTTTGAACATTTTTATACAAAATTAGCGCTGGTTTAGTTTACAAATGAATATACTTGTTTTAAAATAAAAATGTTTATGATGTAAAGTTATTAAGGTACCTAAATGGATTGAATAAAAGACGGGAGAAATTATGGCAACATTAAAAGACGTAAAGAGAATTGTAATTAAAGTAGGAACATCAACATTGACTCATCATACGGGAAAGAGCAATATCAGACAGATTAAGAAGCTGGTTGCAGTTATTTCAGATATTGTTAATTCAGGTGTTGAAGTGGCACTTGTTACTTCAGGTGCTATTGGAGTTGGTGTTGGTAAGTTGGGACTTCGCGATAGACCGACTAATACGGCAGGCAAGCAGGCAGCGGCAACTATCGGTCAGTGCGAGTTAATGTTTATGTATGACAAGATGTTTGCAGAATTTGGTCACACAGTTGGACAGTTTCTTATAACTAAGAGAGACGTTGATAATGACGAGTGCAGAGAGAATCTTATAAACGCGTTTGAGAAAACTTTTGAATACGGAGCAATTCCGATTATTAATGAAAATGATGCAGTGGCAGTTGAGGAAATTGTTTTTGGTGACAACGACAGTCTTTCAGCCATTGTTGCAAAATTAATTAAGGCTGATGCGTTGTTGATTCTTACAGATATTGACGGACTTTATGATAAGGATCCACATAAGGATGAAGATGCCAGAATTATTCCTGTTGTTGAAGAAATAACAGAGCATTTGTTTGAAATTGCAGGTGGTAAGGGCTCAAAATTCGGAACCGGTGGAATGATTACAAAGCTTCAGGCAGCACAGATTGCTACAGAAGTTGGAATTCCTACAATTGTTATGAATGGTGGAGATTCTGATAATATCTATAGAGTGTTGGAGGGACATCAGGTAGGAACATTTTTTACTGCAAAGTAGATAGAATATAATAGGTATTCATACAATGAAAAAATATAATAATGCATATATAATTACAAAGGACTGAAAAAGGAGGGCATATGTTAGAAAGATTAGGTATAAATGCCAAAGAAGCTGAAAAAACATTAATGGTTGCTTCAAGTGAAAAGAAGAATCAGGCTTTAAAGAAGATTGCAGAAGGTCTTATTGAAAATACAGATAAGATTATTGAAGCTAACAAGGTTGATTTGGAAAATGGTGAAAAAAACGGAATGGCAAAGTCCATGCTTGACCGTCTTAAATTAGATAAAGAAAGAATCGAAGGAATGGCTAAGGGAGTTCTTGATGTGGCAACTCTTCCTGAACCTGTAGGAAGAATTCTTTCAGCCACAGAAAGACCTAATGGTCTTAGAATAGAAAAAGTGTCTACTCCAATTGGAGTTATTGCAGTTATTTTTGAGGCAAGACCAAATGTTACTTCTGACGCAGCAGCCCTTTGTCTGAAATCAGGAAATACTGTTATTTTGAGAGGTGGCAAGGAAGCAATTAATTCTAACAAAACAATTTCCAAAGTAATGCGCCAGGCTGTGAAAGAAGCAGGAATGCCGGAAGATGTAATACAGTTAGTTGAAGATACATCAAGGGAAAGTGCTAACGAATTAATGAAGATGAATGAGTATGTTGATGTGCTTATTCCACGAGGCGGTGCCGGATTAATTCAGGCAGTTGTAAAGAATGCTACAGTTCCTGTTATTGAAACAGGTGTTGGTAATTGTCATATTTATATTGACAAGAATGCAGACCTTAAAAAAGCAGTTGATATTGTATTTAATGCAAAAACATCAAGACCTTCAGTATGCAATGCGGCTGAAAGTTTGTTAATACATAAAGATATTGCAAAAGAAGCCCTTGTTGCAATAAAAAACAAATTAGACGAAAAAGATGTAACTTTGGTAGGGGACAGTAAAGCAAGAGAGATAATTCCGGATATGGAAAAAGCAACAGACGCAGATTGGGCAACAGAATATCTTGATTATAAGATGTCTGTTAAGATTGTAGATTCAGTAGAAGAAGCAATAGACCATATTTATAAATACAGTACAGGACACAGTGAATGTATTGTTACTGAAAATGCAGGAACTGCAGAAAAGTTTATGAATCAGGTTGATTCAGCAGCGGTTTATTTGAATGCAAGCACAAGATTTACAGATGGTGGAGAGTTTGGTTTCGGTGCAGAAATCGGAATTTCCACACAGAAACTTCATGCAAGAGGACCAATCGGTTTGCCTGAGTTGCAGTCATTTAAGTATAAGATATACGGTGATGGACAGATAAGATAGTAGTTTAGATAATATAAAAATCGGAGGAGATATGTGGAAAATATAATCCTTCGATTTTTTTATTCTATAGAAAATTTCTCTGAAATTCCTATAGAATAAAATGCTTTGCAGGATTGCAGATTATTGTCAGTTCATAATTTTTTAATTTATAATTAATGGACTAAATATGAAAAATTTGATATATTAATAGTTAAAATGAAAATAAAAATATTTAGATATGAAATATGAGGGAAAAGGGAAAATAAATACGAAGGAGTATAATAATAGTTATGAAAAAATTATTATTCATTATTAATCCTAAAGCGGGGGTAAAAAAGAACAAACATTTTGTAGATGATGCCCTTGAGATTTTTGAAAAAGCGGGATATAAGGTTGGAGTTAAGTATACAAAGAAGAGAGCAGATGGAACACGCATAGCAAGAGATTATGGCGCTAAGGCAGACTTGATTGTGTGTATGGGTGGAGACGGAACACTCAACGAGGTTATGCAGGGAATGCTGGAAGGTGAAATTTCAACACCTTTAGGATATATTCCGGCAGGCTCAACTAATGATTTCGCTAATAGTTTAGGATTAAGAACCAACCCTAAGGATCAGGCAGAGTTTATTATGGAAACAGAAGCAAAATCACTTGATCTGGGATGGTTTAATGGAAGATATTTCGTTTATACTGCATCTGCAGGTATTTTTACGGAAACATCTTACTCAACACCACAGGAATTAAAAAATAAATTAGGACATTTTGCTTATATACTTCATGGAATTAGAGAAGTGTTCAAAATCAGAAGGTTAAAACTTAGAATTGAGACAGAAGATGAGGTGTATGAGAATAAATATATATTCGTAGCCATAAACAATGCAAAAAAAGTTGGCGGAATAATGAGATTGGACAAGGCTCATGTAGAGTTTAATGATGGTGAGTTTGAACTTATGCTTGTTGAATTTCCAAGGGATTTTATTCAGTTAATGAAGACTGTTGGGAAGATATTTATGCAGGATTTTTCAGGCAATATAACATTTAAACAGATTAAAAGTGCAAAGATTACAAACTGTTCAGATGTTAACTGGTCATTAGACGGTGAAAAAGAGAAAGCCCATGATTTTGTTGAATTTAAAGTTATTCACAATGCCATAAACTTTATATATTAAAAAATCAAATTGCAAAAGATAAATCTAATATACCTCAGTAGTATATTTGACAATAAAAACAAGACTGGATGTAAGAGAGGTTTATATGACTGTAACTAAGGAAAATATTAAGGATTTTACTGAAAAATATGCACAGATTTGTCGTAAAAATGACACAGTTGAGAAAGAACTTTTTACTGAGTATGGAGTAAAAAGAGGACTTAGAGATTTAAACGGAAAAGGTGTACTTACAGGTATAACTAACATTTCAAGAGTTGAATCTTCTAAGATAGTTGATGGAAAGAGTGTGCCTTGCGAAGGACGACTTTATTTCAGGGGTTATAAAATTCAGGATTTAGTTAACGGATTTATGTCTGAGAACAGATTTGGTTTTGAAGAAGTAGCATATTTATTGCTTTTTGGAGAATTACCAAGTGAAGATAATCTGACTGAATTTAAGAAAATGATGGCTGTATCAAGACGATTGCCAACTAACTTTGTGCGTGACGTAATTATGAAAGCACCAAGCGAAGATATTATGAACATATTGTCTAAGTGTGTTTTAACTTTGGCATCATATGACAAGAATATGTCAGATACATCAGTGGAAAATGTTATTAGACAGAGCATTAATTTAATTAGTACATTCCCTATGATTTCTGTATATGGTTACCATGCATATAACCATTATAAGAGAAACAAAAGTTTATATATTCACAGACCTAAGCCGGAGCTTTCAACAAGTGAAAACATTCTTAGAATGTTAAGACCGGATAAGAAATACACAGAATTAGAAGCCAAGGTTTTAGACTTAGCATTGGTTCTTCATATGGAACATGGTGGTGGTAATAACTCTACTTTTACAACAAGAGTTGTAACTTCATCAGGTTCAGATACTTATGCTACAATTTCAGCAGCACTTTCTTCATTGAAAGGACCACGCCATGGTGGTGCGAATATTAAAGTTGTAGAAATGTTTAAGGACATTAAACATAATGTTCATGATATAACGGATAGGGATGAAGTTAAGGAGTATTTAAGAAAGATACTTAATAAAGAAGCTTTTAACAGACAGGGACTTATTTATGGTATGGGGCATGCAGTATATTCAATTTCTGACCCAAGAGCTGAGATTTTCAAAAGCTTCGTAGAGAAGTTAGCTACTGAAAAGGGCAGAACTAAAGATTTTAACTTGTATAGTATGATTGAAACTTTGGCTCCGCAGGTTATTGCAGAGGAAAGACAGATTTACAAGGGTGTTAGTGCCAACGTAGACTTTTACAGTGGTTTGGTTTACAGTATGCTTGATATTCCTGAAGAGCTATTTACACCTATGTTTGCAATAGCACGTATTGTAGGATGGAGTGCTCATCGTATCGAGGAAATCATTACAGCAGATAAGATTATGCGTCCGGCATATGTAAGCAACTGCGACTACTATGATTATACAAACATTGAAGAAAGATAAGAATTTTGGATAATAATCCATAGTAAAAAAATGCAATTTTGCAATATAAAAATGCATTAACTAATGTAATAAAAAACACATCAATAAATGTAATAAAAAAGTATAAAAAATCGGTTACAAAAAGATTAAGACATAAACACTAAACGAAAATATTAAAACGTAAATATTAAGGTGTAAACGCCAATATGTAGATATTAAAATATAAATGTTGAAGTGCAATGTTAAAGCTTGATAAAGTTGTAACCGATTTTTTTTAGTGTTATAATAAAATGATTAGAGAAAGTACAAGATTTTAATAAAAACAGGAGGCATTATGAAGCTTACACAGAGTGATGTTGAAAAAATAAAAGAAGAAATTGAACATAGAAAATTAGTCGTAAGACCTGAGGCTATCGAAGCTGTAAAAGAGGCAAGAGCCCAGGGGGATTTAAGTGAAAATTTTGAATATTATGCAGCAAAGAAAGACAAGAACAAAAACGAGGGACGTATCAGATACCTTGAAAGAGTATTGAAGACAGCTACAATTATAAGTGACGAATCAGCAGATGATGAAGTGGGATTAAATAACACTGTTCAGGTTTATTTTGAAGACGATGACGAAACAGAAACTTTCAAGATTGTAAGTACAATGCGTGGAGATTCAATTAGCGGTAGAATAAGCAGTGACTCTCCCATGGGAGCAGCCCTTATGGGACACAAGGTTGGAGACAGAGTTGAAGTAAAGGTAAACGAAAAAGTAAGTTATTATGTTGTGATTAAATCTATTGAAAATACAGGTGAAGAGGAAACAGACACAATTAGGACTTTTTAATATGAAAAATAATATAAAAAAAGGCAGATTAACTATTTATACAAGTTATAGTCCCGGAGCCGGAAAGACCCATATAATGTTAAGGGATGCTTTACAAAATTATGGGGAGAAGGTTGTTATAGGCTTTTTAAATGGCAAGGAAAGAAAAATCAAAGGCTCTAACATAAAACCGGTTCATCATTATTCATTAGAGAAAATAGTTTCAAAATACAATTTTGAGAATGTTGTGATTATGGACGAAATGGGAATGGGCGGAAAATGTGAGGATGATAAATCTTTTATTTATGAAGATATTGAAAAAATACTGAATGCAGGAATAAATGTATATACAAGTACTAATTTAAAGAGATTTCAGAATGTAAATAGCAGTTTTAAAGAAATATCAGGAATAGGTGTAAAGAAAACTATTCCGATAAGGTTCCTTGAAATGGCTGATAGAATTGTTTTTGTAGATAGAAAACCGGAGCTTTTGGAAAATGATTACAAAAATGGAGAACTTTTTTGCAATAAAAATCAAAATTCACGGATTATGCAGAAAAATTTTAACCCGGAAATTCTTAAAAAATATAGAGTTATAAGTTTGGAAATATTGAAGGAATATAGAAACAAAATTGAAATTGTAGAAAATAATGATAAAAATATATAAAAACAGTGTTTTTTATAATTAGAAAGTATTTGTAAAAGTATAATCCCGTGATAAAATATAGTGTAAGAATAGACGAAACGGGAATGGAAATAATTGAAAAATGGAGGAAGAAAGCATGAATATTATGCACGATATTTCACCGGAAAGAATTAGACCGGCTGATTTCATTGCGACAATCGAAATAACTAAAGGAAGCAAGAAGAAATATGAATTAGATAAAGAAACCGGATTATTGATTTTAGACAGAGTTTTGTATTCTTCAGTTCACTATCCGGCTAATTATGGATTTATTCCAAGAACTATTGATGAAGATGGAGATCCATTAGATGTTTTGGTTTTGTGTTCAGAACCTATAGAACCTATGTCTTTGGTAAGATGCTATCCTATAGGCGTTATGTATATGGTTGATGGTGGTGATAATGATGATAAGATTATTGCTATTCCATATGGAGATCCAACTTATAATTGCTACACAGATATTAATCAGTTACCATCACATATTTTTGAAGAAATAAAGAATTTCTTTAATATTTACAAGAATCTGGAAGGAAAACAGACTAAAGTTGACGAGTTTGGCGGACCTGTAGATGCGGCAAAGATTATATATAAGTGTATAGATATTTATAATGAAAAATACAATAATTCAACAGAAAAGTAATACATAATCTTAGAGGAGCAGGATGATGACAGTTAATGAAAAGATTAAGGCTCTAAGAGATAGAATGAGTAGGCACAATATAGATATTTATATTGTGCCTACTTGCGATTTTCACGGGTCGGAATATGTAGGGGATTATTTTAAAACAAGAGAATTTATTTCAGGATTTACAGGATCGGCAGGAACCGTTGTTGTTACTTTGAAAGAAGCAGCGCTGTGGACTGATGGAAGATATTTTCTTCAGGCAGAAAGCCAGCTTAAGAACACAGAGATTAAGCTTATGAAAGGTGGCCAGTGTAATGTTCCGACTATTAGGGAATATTTGCAAAAAAATGCAACAGAATCTTTGGTGGTAGGTTTTGATGGAAGAATGATGACAGCCACAATGGCAGAAGAAATAGAATCCATAAAAAATATATCAGTTATAAGTGATGTAGATCTTGTTGGAGAAATTTGGGAGAACAGACCTTTAATGTGCTGTAAGCCTGTATGGAATCTTTCGTTAGAATATTGCGGAAAAACAAGGGCTCATAAGCTTGGTGATATAAGGGAAGAAATGAAAAACAAAGAGGTGGATGTTTTAGTTTTGACTTCTTTAGAAGAAACAGCCTGGACGTTAAATCTTCGTGGTGATGATGTGGAATGTACACCTGTATTTCTCTCTTTTATGTTAATAACTTCTTTAGATGCCACATTATATGTTCAGAAAGCATCCATACAAGATGAGATAGTTAAAGAATTAGAGAATGACGGAATAGTAGTTGAAGATTATTTTAAAATATATGACGCATTAGAAAATACAAAAAACAAAAAAGTATGGATTGATAAGAATAGTGCTAATTATAATATTGTCAAAAAAATAAAGACCCATAATGAAGTTATAAACTGTTTTACACCTGCACTGAATCAGAAAGCTATTAAGAATCCAACGGAAATTTCAAATATGAAAAAAGCTCATTTGTTAGATGGTATTGCAATGACCAAATTTATTTATTGGCTTAAGACTAATGTTGGAAAAGAAAAAATTACGGAACTTTCTTTAGGAGAAAAATTAGAAGAATTTAGAACCGTGGCAAAAAGCTATATTGAGCCAAGCTTTACGCCTATAGTTGGCTATAATGATCATGGAGCCATTGTTCATTATAGTGCAAATAAAGAATCAGATTATGAAATTAAAGATGAAGGTATGGTATTAATAGATTCAGGGGGACATTACCTTGAAGGAACAACAGATATAACAAGAACAATAAGTCTCGGAAAAGTTACGCCTAAAATGAAAAAGATGTATACGGCTGTACTTAAAGGCCATTTGAATTTGGCAGCGTCAGTATTTAAGGAAGGCTGTTCAGGAGTTGCCATAGACTATAATGCCAGACAACCATTATGGGACTTAGGACTTGATTACAATCATGGTACGGGACATGGAGTGGGCTATTTGCTTAGTGTTCATGAACCACCTAATGCCATAAGGTACAGAATTCTTCCGGATAATCAATTTAATCCAGTATTTAAAGAAGGAATGATAACTAGTAATGAACCGGGAGTTTATTTAGAGGGAGAGTTTGGAATAAGAATTGAAAATTTAGTTTTATGTGAGAAAAAAGAGAAGAACCAATGGGGGACATTTTTATGTTTTAAACCATTAACGTTGGTTCCGTATGATAGGGAACTTATATCTTTTGAGGACATGGCAGATAAAGAAATTGAATTACTTGATAATTATCACAAAATGGTATATGAAATGATTTCTCCATATTTAACATTAGAAGAAAAAATATGGTTAAAAGATATTGTTAAGGGAGGGAACTCTTCGAAATAGAAGAAAGCAAAAAATGAAAAGTAAAAGCAATTAGGATACTGATTGTTGCCATAGGAATTAATACATTTTGTATGGCGATGCCTGTTAGACAGAAAGTTTATTCAATAAGGCTGACGAGGCTATGTATTATTCTAAAACGCATGGTAAAGGTCAGGCACATATATCACAAAAATAGAGAATATTAAAAAAGTCCTCTGCGTACATTATATAAAGAATGTATGCAGGGGATTTTTTTGAGAGAATATATTGAAGAAAGGGCAATGGAAAGTGCAAGATACATTGTAAAAAATAAGGCTACGGTAAGACAGGCCGCAAAGGTTTTTGGGATAAGTAAAAGTACAGTACATAAAGATGTAACGGAAAGGCTTGAAGTTATTAATCCGGGATTGGCAGGGGAAATAAGAAAAGTGCTAGATGTGAATAAAGCTGAACGGCATTTACGAGGTGGTATGGCGACAAGAGAGAAGTATAGTCATATGAGAAAATAAAAAAGACCTTAGTTTTTACTAAGGTCATCATTTGCGGGGGACCTAGAGGGAATCTCACCCTCTAGGTTGAGTATGAAAAACTTAAAATACGCCATTATAGGGTATGACGTATACAAACTATGTGCACCACCTAATCGGTAGTACATTGATAATATAATGGGGAAATGTTACGAAAGTATGAATAAAATGTAAAAAAGTAGAAAAATGTAATATTTTATACATAAAAGTTGTAATAATTGTAAAATAACAGAATGTTTAAAATTTGTAGCAAATATTTACTTTTATTTTCTTTTTAAATTGTATATAATGATTACAGTGTCAAGATTTGAAAGCTTTGATATCTAAATTAATATAATAAAAAATAGTTTAGGGAAAAGATTATTACATATACTATAATTACTGTTTGAAAACTTAAAGGAGTAACAAATGTTTAATACAGATATTGGAATAGATTTAGGAACGGCAAGTGTGCTTGTTTTTATAAAAGGAAAAGGTGTGGTTTTAAAGGAACCTTCAGTTGTTGCAGTTGATAGAGATACTGAAAAGATTAAGGCTGTAGGAGAAGAAGCGAGACTTATGATTGGAAGAACTCCTGAAAATATTGTGGCTGTAAGACCACTTAAACAGGGAGTTATTTCAGATTATTCAATTACCGAACAGATGATAAGATATTTTATACAGAAGGCAATCGGAAAGCGCTCATTTAAGAAACCACGTATTTGCGTATGTGTACCTAGTGGTGCAACAGAAGTTGAAATTAAGGCAGTTCAGGATGCAGCTTTTCAGGCTGGCGCAAGAGAGGTCTTTATTGTAGAAGAACCTGTTGCAGCAGCCATTGGTGCAGGAATTGATATAAGTAAGCCTTGTGGAAATATGATAGTTGACATTGGCGGAGGAACTACAGATGTGGCAGTTATTTCTCTTGGAGGAACAGTTGTAAGCACATCTATTAAGGTTGCCGGAGATGATTTTGATGATGCCATTGTAAGATATATGAGAAAGAAACATAATCTTCTTATAGGAGATAGAACTGCCGAGGAGATTAAGATTGGAATAGGAACATGTTTCAATAAATCTGATAATAAGAAGATGGAAGTACGTGGAAGAAATCTTGTAACAGGATTGCCTAAAACTATTGAAATTACTTCAGAAGAGACTGAGGAAGCCCTTAAGGATGTTTCTGCAAGTATAGTTGAAGCAGTTCACAGAGTACTTGAACAGACACCACCGGAATTGGCAGCAGATATTGCAGTGCGTGGTATAGTGTTAACAGGTGGCGGATGTTTGCTTCATGGATTAGATCAGTTAATTGAATCTAAGACAGGTATTAATACTATGACAGCCGAAGATCCAATGACTGTTGTTGCCATTGGAACAGGTCAGTATTTGGATTATATTGATGAAGCGGCAAAAGAAAAGATTAATTAAAAACAACCAATAAATATTTATATAAAATGCTGTCCCAATGTGTATCTTTTAACTGTAGTTAAGGGATGCTTAAAAAGGATGGCATTTTTATTCCATAAAGATTTGGATATTTTGACATTCAAATCAGGTAAAAGATATATTTAAAAGCAACTAATAAGTATTTGAATGATGCAATTGAAAAAAGAGAGTAACTAGAAGGCAGTTATTAAGGAAAGAGAAAATATACCAGATGAAAACAGTTAGCGGATATGTTGAAAATATAACATTTAGAAATGAAGATAATGGTTTTACTGTGTTAACATTATCCAGTGGAAAAGAAGATATAACATGTACAGGTAATTTTGGATATATTGGTCAGGGAGAATATGTAGAAATAGAAGGTGAGGAAGTTTTCCATGAGATTTATGGAAAACAAATAAAGGCAACAAACTATAAAATTGTTCCTGCAACAGATGAATTATCGTTAAAAAAATATTTAGGTTCTGGAGCTATAAAGGGTCTTGGCGCAGTGCTTGCAGATAGAATAGTAGACAAGTTTGGTGAGGATACTTTTAGAATTATAGAAGAGGAGCCGGAGCGCCTTGCAGAAATCAGAGGAATTACTACAAGAAAGGCTATGGACATTAGTACTCAGCTTGAAGAAAAAAAGGATATGCGTGATGTTATGATTTTTCTTCAGGGATATGGAATTTCTCCTACATTAAGTACGAAAATATTTAATAATTATGGAACAAGGGTTTATGACATAATTAAAACTAATCCGTATCAGCTTGCAGATGATGTGACAGGTATTGGCTTTAAGACGGCAGATGAAATTGCCAGAAGAGCCGGTGTGGAAGTTAATGCGTCTGTAAGAATAAAAAGTGGAATGTGCTATGCTTTAACAGAAGCGTCTTTATCAGGACATACATATCTTCCTAAGGAAAAAATGGTGGAAACTACTATTAATTTGCTTGGATTAAGGGATCAGTACTTAAATGCTGACGGAACATACAATATGGAATTGCTTGACAACTGTTTTACGGAACTTGTACTTGAAAAGAAGTTAATTTTAAAAGAAATTGATGACAATCAGGCAGTGTTTTTGTCTACTTTTTATTATACAGAATTAAATATTGCAAGAATGTTGCTTGAATTAAATATTTCAACACCGGAAGATGATTATATTCTTGGGGTGAAAATGGATACAGTTGAGGATATGTCAGGAATTCATTTAGATGACCTTCAAAGACAGGCAGTTGTGGCAACACAGAATAATGGTGTATCTATTATAACCGGTGGCCCGGGAACAGGAAAGACCACAACAATTAATGCTATAATTCAGCTGTTTGAATCTGACGGATTAGAAGTAAGTCTTGCGGCTCCAACGGGACGTGCCGCAAAGCGTATGACTGAGGCTACAGGTCATGAGGCAAAGACTATTCACAGAATGCTTGAAATATCAGGTGGGCAAAGTGATGATCCTGAACTTGATGCGAAGTTTGGAAGAAACGAACAAAATCCATTGGAAACAGATGTTGTTATTGTAGATGAAATGTCTATGGTAGACACTTTTTTGATGCATGCGTTTTTGAAAGCTGTAACTGTTGGAACAAGATTGGTTTTTGTTGGAGACGTTAATCAGCTTGCAAGTGTTGGCCCGGGAAATGTTTTGAAGGATATTATTGAATCTGAATGCTTTAAAGTTGTACGTCTTACAAAAGTTTTTCGTCAGGCAGGGGAAAGTGGAATAGTAACTAATGCTCATAAGATTAATGAAGGAAAAGAAGTTAAACTTGACAATAGTTTTGGAGATTTTTTATATATAGAAAGAGAAAATGCTCAGATGGCATTAAATGCAACAATAGGTCTGATAAAAACAAAACTTCCAGCATACGTAGGAGCAAATGAAATGGACATACAGGTTCTTACACCTATGCGTAACGGAATTTTAGGCGTCAACTCTCTAAATCCGGGATTACAGATGTATATGAATCCACCTGACAAAAATAAGAATGAAAAAGAGATAGCCGGTGTCGTTTTCCGAGAAGGCGACAAGGTTATGCAGATTAAAAATAATTATCAGCTTGAATGGGAGCAGAGAACAGATAAAGGTTTTCTTGTGGATTCCGGCTCCGGCATTTTTAACGGAGATATGGGAATTATTACAAAAATAAATAATCTTACTAATTATATAGAAGTAAAGTTTGATGATGACAGATATGTTACATATGATTCTAAACAGGCAGAAGAGTTGGAACTGGCTTACGCTGTTACAATTCATAAATCTCAAGGTAGCGAATATCCGGCAGTTGTAATGCCTTTGGTTTCGGGAGCTTCGATGCTTATGACAAGGAATCTTTTGTATACGGGAGTTACAAGAGCAAAGAAATGTGTGTGCATAGTCGGCAGAAAAGAAACTTTTAACGCAATGGTTAAAAATGAAGATCAGCATAAGAGATATTCAGGATTGAAATGGCAACTTATTAATTATTATCAATAAGAAAAGGTGGGGGAATGTTAGGTAGAGTAATTGAGTGGATGTATCCGACAGTTTGCCCGGTTTGTCGAAAAGTTCTTGGCAAGGGAAAGATTATATGTGATACATGTAAAGATGAGTTACATATCATTAATGAGCCAAGGTGTGCTAAGTGTGGCAAACCATTAACAGACAGTGGTAAAACATATTGTAATGATTGCAAAAAGATGAAACATTACTATGACAGGGCAAGGTCTGTTTTTGAATACACAGGGGAAATGAAAATTGTTTTATACAGATTTAAATATGGAAATTCCAGGGATTATGGGAAATTTTCTGCAAAAGTGGCAAAAGATGTATTGGAAAATAAATTGAAAGAATGGAATGTTCAGGCAATAATTCCGGTTCCAATGTATAAAGATAAGGAAATAAAGAGAGGTTATAATCAGGCGGAAGTTTTTGGCAGAGCGCTAAGTAAGGAGACGGGAATTGCTTTAGACGATAAATGTATTATTAGAAAGAAGTCTACGGTTCCCCAGAAAAAGCTTAGCAATGAAATGCGGAAAATTAATTTGCAGAAAGCCTTTGGCGTGGACAGGAAAATATGCTCCGAATATAAAACAGTACTTTTAGTTGATGACATATATACAACAGGTAGTACTTTTGATGCCTGTGCAAAGGTGTTAAAGGCGGCAGGAGTTGAGAAAGTGTATTGTCTTTCCGTGGCAGTTGGAAGGGATGGATAGAATAATAAAAAAGACTATAGTTTAGGAATTAATCCAGCTTCAAAATATAAATCGTAAATATTAATAAAAAAATATTGACGCATTTGTATTTACGTGTTATATTTATGAGGCGAGCAACTAGGTCTTTTTTTTTTGCAAAAAAATTTAGACTTTAAACATATAAAAAATGCGGAGGTGAAACTCATGAGAACAAGAATTACATTAGAATGTACTGAATGTAAACAGCGTAATTACAATACAACAAAGGATAAGAAGACTCATCCAGACAGAGTTGAAACAAAGAAGTATTGTAAATTCTGCCAGAAACATACATTACACAAAGAAACTAAATAGTTTGAGTTAATGGAGGGTAAGAAAATGGCAGAGGCAACTAAGAAGAAAGAAAGCCGTATTAAAACTTGGTGGACAGGTGTTAAGGCTGAATTTTCAAGAATTATCTGGCCGGATAAAGCAACAATTATTAGACAGACAGTTGTTGTTGTGGTAATCACAATTATCGTAGGCGTTCTTATTTCTCTCATTGATAGTGTTGTACAATTAGGATTAGATGCTATTATTGGAAGATAAGAATTAAAAATATGAGGTGATTAAATGTCAGAAGCAAATTGGTACGTTGTTCATACTTATTCAGGGTATGAGAATAAAGTTAAGACTACTATTGAACAGACAATTGAGAATAGAAAATTGCATGATCAAATATTAGAAGTATCAGTACCTACACAGGAAGTTGTCGAACTTAAAAACGGCGTAAGAAAAGTTTCTGAGAAAAAACTTTTCCCAGGTTATGTGCTTATAAACATGGTTATGAATGATGATACATGGTATGTTGTAAGAAACACAAGAGGTGTTACAGGGTTTGTAGGTCCTGGATCTAAGCCGGTTCCACTTACTGATACAGAAATGCTTTCTCTTGGAATCAAGAATGAAAAAGTTGAAGTTGATTTTAAAGAAGGCGATATGATTGCAGTCATCGGTGGCGTTTGGTCAGGTACAGCAGGCGTGGTTAAACGTATTGATGAGAACAGACAGACAGTCACAATTAATGTTGACATGTTTGGTAGAGAAACTCCTGTAGAATTAAACTTTACAGAAGTTAAAAAGATGAATTAAGATTCACATTGTGAATTTTAATAATGCACATAAGTGCTAATAGAAGAAGGTTTTGCAATGAATAGCAAGGCCGTGGGAGGGATTCCCGCTAATACCACAAATTTAGGAGGTGCCGAAAGATGGCAAAGAAAGTAGAAGGTTACATTAAATTGCAGATCGAAGCTGGCAAAGCAACACCAGCTCCACCAGTTGGTCCAGCACTTGGACAGCATGGATTAAACATCGTTCAGTTCACAAAGGACTTTAACGCAAGAACAGCTGATCAGCCGGGAATGATTATTCCAGTTGTTATCACTGTTTACCAGGACAAGAGTTTTAGTTTCGTAACAAAAACTCCTCCAGCAGCAGTATTATTAAAGAAAGCTTGCAAGATCCAGAAGGGTGCAGGCAATTCATTAAAAGAAACAGTTGCTACAATCTCAAAGGCTGATTTACAGCAGATCGCTGAAACAAAGATGCAGGATTTAAATGCTGCAAGCATTGAAGCTGCTATGAGCATGATCGCAGGAACAGCTAGAAGCATGGGAATTAAGGTTGAAGACTAATTTTAAAATGAATTGAAAAAAGTGGGAGGTATATCCGCTATTACCACTAGGAGGTTTAAATGAAAAGAGGAAAGAAATATACAGAGGCAGCAAAGTTAATCGATAGAGCTGCACAGTATGACACAGAAGAAGCTATTTCTTTAGTAAAGAAAGCAGCAGTTGCAAAATTTGATGAAACAATAGAATGTCACATCAGAACAGGTTGTGATGGACGTCATGCAGATCAGCAGATCCGTGGTGCTGTAGTATTACCTAACGGTACAGGTAAAACTGTTAAAGTTTTAGTTTTCGCTAAAGGTGCTAAGGCTGATGAAGCTCAGGCAGCAGGCGCTGATTTCGTAGGCGGTGAAGAGTTAATACCAAGAATCCAGAATGATGGATGGTTAGACTTCGACGTTGTTGTTGCTACACCGGACATGATGGGTGTTGTTGGTAGACTTGGTCGTGTACTTGGACCTAAGGGCTTAATGCCAAACCCTAAAGCAGGTACAGTTACAATGGACGTAACAAAAGCTATTGATGATATTAAAGCTGGTAAGATTGAATATAGATTAGACAAGGCTAATATCATTCATGTTCCAGTTGGAAAAGCTTCATTTACAGAAGAACAGTTAGTAGAAAACTTCAATGCACTTATGGGTGCTATTAATAAAGCTAAACCAGCTGCAGTTAAGGGTGCTTACTTAAAGAGTGTTACTCTTACATCAACAATGGGACCTGGAGTAAAGGTTAACCCAACTAAGTTAGTAAACGCTAACGCATAATTTAAGGTTGTTACTGAACAATCAGTTGACAATAAAATAAGAATGTGTTATTATGCACAAGTGGTTTAATACCAATTGCCGAAGACAGTAGGTGCCTATGGGGATTTATTCTTTATAAGGGCGTAAACTTAGTACCTACCGAGGAATGAAGTTATAAACATGACTGACAATACCTCTCTGTTTCGGCAGAGAGGTTTTTTATACTATTGTATAATATTCGGCGCAATGTTTGGTTGCAGACCTAAATTTTATAAGGAGGCAAAACAATCATGGCAAAAGTAGAGTTAAAGAAACCTGTCGTTGAAGAGATTTCAGAATTACTCAGTGGTGCAGCTACAGCAGTTGTTGTAGATTACCGTGGACTTACTGTTGCAGAAGATACAGAACTTCGTAAGCAGTTAAGAGAAGCTGGTGTTGTATACAAAGTATACAAGAACACTATGATTAATTTTGCAATCAAAGATACTGAATTCGCAGATTTAGCTCAGCATCTTGAAGGACCAACAGCTATTGCAGTATGTAAAGATGATGCTACAGCAGCAGCTAGAGTATTAGCAAAATTCGCTAAGACAGCTGAAGCTTTAGAAATCAAAGGCGGCGTAGTTGACGGAGTTTACTATGATGCAGCAGGAATCGGTCAGATTGCATCTATCCCATCAAGAGAAGTACTTCTCTCAAAATTACTTGGATCTATGCAGTCACCAGTTACAAACTTCGCTCGTGTTATTAAGCAGATTGCTGAAAAGAACGAAGAAGTTGCATAATCAGGCATAATCTGATAATGAATGCTAAGCATTCACATTAAAGATGGATTTAATAACATCGAAACAATTATAAAGAATTATTAATGGAGGAAATTACAATGACAACAGCAGAAATCATTGAAGTAATCAAAGGATTAACAGTTTTAGAATTAAACGATTTAGTAAAAGCATGTGAAGAAGAATTTGGCGTATCTGCAGCAGCAGGTGTTGTAGTAGCAGCAGCTGGAGCAGAAGGTGGAGCAGCTGAAGAAAAGACAGAATTCGACGTAGAATTAACAGAAGTTGGTGCTAACAAGGTTAAGGTTATCAAGGCTGTTAAGGATGCTACAGGATTAGGATTAAAGGAAGCTAAGGAAGTAGTTGACGGAGCTCCTAAGGTAGTTAAAGAAGGTGCTACAAAGGAAGAAGCAGAAGCATTAAAGGCTCAGTTAGAAGAAGTTGGAGCAGTTGTAACATTAAAATAATCGCGACAAACTTTTCGCAGAGCGTGCGCTCAAACATAAAAAGAGAGACAGGGTTGTGTTTACACAAAACCCTGTCTCTCTTTTTATGTTTGCACGCGTGCTTTCTTCGATACCAAGTTGATAATGCTTAAAAATATAACCCCAATAATCAAACAGAAATATTCAATAAAAAAGTCCTTGACACCAATTGCTCCCTATGGTAAAATCCTACTGTTATGCTTAAAAGTAGGCGTAGTGCGCCCTTTTGACAGCAATGAAAGTGCTAAAACAGTACAAAAACTTAATTTTATTAAGCAAAAGTAACTAAAAAAGTAATAAAATAAAGACAAGGAGTGAAATGTCAATGGAGAAAAACAGAATTCGCCCTGTGAAATCAGGAAAAGGCATACGTATGAGTTATTCAAGACAAAAAGAAGTTCTTGGAATGCCTAATCTTATTGAAGTTCAGAGAGATTCATATGAGTGGTTCCTGAGTACAGGTCTTAAGGAAGTATTGGAAGATATATCTCCGATTGAAGATTACGCACAAAACTTAAGCCTTGAGTTTGTTGACTTCAAATTATGCGAAGATGAGAAGAAGTACACAATCGAGGAATGTAAGGAAAGAGATGCAACATATTCTGCACCTTTAAAAGTTAAAGTAAGACTTCATAACAAGGAGACAGGTGAATTTACAGAACACGATATTTTCATGGGTGATTTACCACTTATGACTGCAACAGGTACATTCGTTATCAATGGTGCAGAACGTGTTATCGTAAGCCAGTTGGTTCGTTCACCAGGTATCTACTACGTTATCGGTCATGATAAAGTAGGTAAGGAATTATATACATCACAGGTTATTCCTAACAGAGGTGCATGGCTTGAATACGAAACAGATTCAAATGATATTTTCTATGTTCGTGTAGATAGAACAAGAAAGCTTCCTGTAACAGTTCTTATTAGAGCTTTAGGAATTGGAACAAATGCTGAAATCACTGAATTATTCGGTGAAGAAGAAAAACTTACAGCAACATTTGAGAAAGATCCAAGTACAAGTTATGAAGAAGGCCTTTTAGAACTTTACAAAAAGATTCGTCCGGGCGAACCTCTTAGCGTTGACAGTGCTGAATCAATCGTTGCAGGTATGTTCTTTGATGCAAGAAGATATGACCTTGCAAGAGTTGGTCGTTATAAATACAACAAGAAATTGGCTTACAAGAACCGTATTAAAGGTTTACCATTAGCTGAAGATGTTGTAGATATGACAACAGGAGAAGTTTTAGCAGAAGCCGGAACTGTTGTAACAGAAGAACTTGCCATTAAGATTCAGAATGCAGCTGTTCCATCAGTAATGATTCAGACAGATATTAAGAATGAAAAAGTTCTTTCAAACCTTGCTGTAGATATTAATGCATATGTTGACTTTGATTGTAAAGAATTGGGAATTAATGAAGAGGTTTATTACCCTGTTCTTGCTGAAATTCTTGCTGAAAATGAAACAGAAGAAGAATTAAAAGATGCAATTAAGAGAAACGTACACGAATTAATTCCAAAGCATATTACTAAGGAAGATATTTTCGCTACAATCAACTATTGTATGAATATTGAATATGGAATCGGTTCAGAAGATGATATTGACCACTTAGGAAACAGACGTATCCGTGCAGTTGGTGAATTACTTCAGAATCAGTATAGAATCGGTCTTTCAAGAATGGAAAGAGTTGTTCGTGAACGTATGACAACTCAGGATCTTGAAGGAGTTTCTCCACAGACATTAATTAATATAAAACCTGTAACTGCAGCTGTTAAGGAATTCTTCGGAAGTTCACAGTTGTCACAGTTTATGGATCAGAATAACCCATTGGGTGAATTAACACATAAGAGACGTTTATCAGCCTTAGGACCAGGTGGTCTTTCAAGAGATCGTGCCGGATTCGAGGTTCGAGACGTTCACTATACACATTACGGTAGAATGTGTCCTATTGAGACACCTGAAGGTCCTAACATCGGACTTATTAACTCATTTGCATCTTTCGCAAGATTAAATGAGTACGGATTTGTTGAGGCTCCATATAGAGTAGTAGACAAGTCAGATCCTGAAAATCCAAGAGTAACAGATGAAGTTGTTTACCTTACAGCAGATGAAGAAGATAATTACACTGTTGCACAGGCTAATGAACCATTGGATGCAGAAGGACATTTTGTACACAATAACGTATCAGGACGTTATAGAGAAGAAACATCACAGTTTGATAAGAAGAGAATTGACTTAATGGACGTTTCTCCTAGAATGGTATTTTCAGTTGCAACATCAATGATTCCATTCTTACAGAACGACGACTCAAACCGTGCCCTCATGGGATCAAACATGCAGCGTCAGGCCGTTCCACTTATTACAACAGAAGCTCCTGTTGTTGGTACAGGTATGGAAGCAAAGGCAGCTGTTGACTCAGGCGTTTGTGTTGTTGCTAAGCGTGCCGGTGTTATTGAAAGATCAACATCAAAAGAAATTACTATCAGATATGATGATAATGGAGAAAAAGAAACATATAAGCTTCTTAAATTCCAGAGAAGTAACCAGAGTAACTGTTATAACCAGCGTTCAATAGTATTTAAGGGAGACCACGTAGAAGCAGGTGAAGTTATTGCTGATGGTGCATCAACATCTAACGGTGAAATTGCACTTGGTAAGAACCCACTTATCGGTTTCATGACATGGGAAGGTTATAACTACGAAGATGCTGTACTTCTTAGTGAAAGATTAGTTCAGGACGATGTTTATACATCAATTCATATAGAAGAATACGAAACAGAAGCAAGAGATACTAAGCTTGGACCTGAAGAAATTACAAATGATGTTCCTGGTGTAGGTGATGAAGCCCGTAAAGACCTTGATGAAAGAGGTATTATCAGAATCGGTGCTGAAGTTCGTGCCGGAGATATTCTTGTTGGTAAGGTTACACCTAAGGGTGAAACAGAGCTTACACCTGAAGAAAGACTTTTGAGAGCAATCTTCGGTGAAAAGGCAAGAGAGGTAAGAGATACATCGCTTAAGGTTCCACACGGTGAACAGGGTATCATTGTTGATGCTAAGGTATTCAAGAGAGAAAATGGAGACGAATTAGCTCCAGGCGTAAACGAATCAGTTCGTATTTACATTGCTCAGAAGAGAAAGATTTCCGTTGGTGATAAGATGGCCGGACGTCATGGTAACAAGGGTGTAGTTTCACGAGTATTACCAGTAGAAGATATGCCATTCCTTCCAAACGGAAGACCACTTGATATCGTACTTAACCCATTGGGTGTACCTTCACGTATGAACATTGGTCAGGTCCTTGAAATTCACTTAAGCCTTGCAGCTAAAGTATTAGGATTTAACATTGCAACACCTGTATTTGACGGTGCTGACGAGTACGACATTATGGATACACTTGAAATGGCAAACGATTATGCCAATACAGAGTGGGAAGATTTCCAGGCAAAATATCAGGATAAATTAAATCCTGAAGTTATGGAATATCTTGGTAAACACCTTGATCATAGAGAAGAATGGAAGGGTGTTCCAATTGCAAGAGATGGTAAGGTTAGACTTAGAGATGGTAGAACAGGTGATTACTTCGATAACCCTGTTACAATCGGATTCATGCATTACCTTAAGTTACATCACTTGGTTGATGATAAGATTCATGCACGTTCAACAGGTCCTTACTCATTAGTAACACAGCAGCCACTTGGTGGTAAAGCTCAGTTCGGTGGACAGAGATTTGGTGAAATGGAAGTTTGGGCACTTGAAGCTTACGGTGCATCATATACATTACAGGAAATCTTAACAGTTAAGTCTGATGACGTTGTAGGACGTGTTAAGACTTATGAAGCAATTATTAAGGGTGAAAACATCCCTCAGCCGGGAATTCCTGAATCATTTAAGGTACTTATTAAGGAACTTCAGTCATTAGCACTTGATGTTAAGGTATTAGATGAAAATGACAATGAAGTTGAATTAAAGGAAAGCATTGATTACGGTGAAACAAACTTCAATGCAATTCTTAATGATAATAAGAACTATAGCCAGAAGAAAGAAGACAGCCAGAGCTTTGAACAGGCTGGTTATAGCACACAGGAATTTGTAGGTGAAGAACTCCAGACTGTTGATGCTCAGGGAAATGTAGTTGAAGATGGAATGGATGAATAATTAGGAAGGGAGATTTGATCATGGCAGATAATAACGTTAGTGAACAGGTATCATTTGACAAAATCAAAATTGGTCTTGCGTCACCTGAAAAAATCAGAGAATGGTCAAGAGGCGAAGTTACTAAGCCTGAGACAATAAATTACAGAACTTTAAAACCTGAAAAAGACGGTTTATTCTGTGAAAAGATTTTCGGACCAAGCAAAGACTGGGAATGTCATTGTGGTAAATATAAGAAAATCAGATATAAAGGTGTAATCTGTGACAGATGTGGCGTTGAAGTAACAAAGGCCAGCGTTCGTAGAGAGCGTATGGGTAGTGTTGAACTTGCTACTCCGGTATCACACATTTGGTACTTTAAAGGAATCCCTTCAAGAATGGGATTAATCCTTGATATTTCACCAAGAGTATTAGAAAAAGTTTTATACTTTGCTTCATATATCGTGCTTGATCCAATGGAAACAACATTGGATTACAAGCAGGTGTTGTCAGAAAAGGAATTCAGAGAAGCATATGAAGAATTTGGCGGAAAGTTCCGTGTAGGAATGGGTGCTGAAGCTATCAAAGAATTGCTTATGGACATTGATGTTGAAAAAGAAGCAGAGCAATTAAAATCAGAATTATTTGAAGCAACAGGACAGAAAAAAGCAAAAATCGTTAAGAGATTGGAAGTTTTTGAAGCGTTCAGAAATTCAGGTAACAAGCCAGAATGGATGATTTTAGATGTAATTCCTGTAATTCCACCTGATTTAAGACCTATGGTTCAGTTAGATGGTGGTAGATTTGCTACATCTGATTTAAATGATTTATATAGAAGAATTATTAATAGAAACAATCGTCTTAAGAGACTTCTTGAATTAGGCGCTCCGGAAATTATCGTAAGAAATGAAAAGAGAATGCTTCAGGAAGCTGTAGATGCATTAATTGATAATGGTAGACGTGGTAGACCTGTAACAGGACCTGGTAACAGAGCACTTAAGTCTTTATCAGATATGTTAAAGGGTAAGCAGGGACGTTTCCGTCAGAACTTACTTGGTAAGCGTGTTGACTACTCAGGACGTTCAGTTATCGTAGTAGGACCAGAACTTAAGATTTACCAGTGTGGTCTTCCAAAAGAAATGGCTATTGAATTATTCAAGCCTTTCGTAATGAAAGAATTAGTAGCTAATGGTACAGCTCACAATATTAAGAGTGCGAAGAAGATGGTTGAAAGACTTCAGACAGAAGTTTGGGATGTACTTGAAGATGTAATCAAAGAACATCCTGTTATGTTAAACCGTGCCCCTACACTTCATAGACTTGGTATTCAGGCGTTTGAACCAATTCTTGTAGAAGGTAAGGCTATCAAACTTCACCCATTGGTATGTACAGCGTTCAACGCCGATTTCGACGGTGACCAGATGGCTGTTCATCTTCCACTTTCAGTAGAAGCACAGGCTGAATGTAGATTCCTTTTACTTTCACCTAATAACTTGTTAAAACCATCAGATGGTGCACCTGTAGCAGTTCCTTCACAGGATATGGTACTTGGTATTTACTATTTGACAATGGATAGAATGGTTGATCATTCTAAGGAAGAAGAAATTGCTTCTACAGTAGCTGAAGATGCTCCTATTTATGATACAGATGAAGAAATTAAGGAAGCTTTAGATAAAGGAATTATCGGAGCTCACGATATGATTAAGTATCATGCAGATGATAGAGTTGTAATTTGTGAACCTATTGATGCATTAGGACATTCATTTAGTGATATTAATCAGGCTATTTTAGCTTATGAAAATAAAGAAATTTCACTTCACCAGAGAATTAAGGTTAAGAGAACTGTATTCAACGGAGAAGGAAAAGAAGTAACAGGTATTATTGACACTACACTTGGACGTTGTTTATTTAACGAAATTCTTCCACAGGATTTAGGATTCGTTAAGAGAGAAACTGATGAAGATTACCTTAAATTGGAAGTTGATTTCCACGTAGGTAAGAAACAGTTAAAGCAGATTCTTGAAAAGGTTATTAATAACCATGGAGCAACTAAGACTGCAGAAGTTCTTGATAACATTAAGGCTATGGGTTATAAGTTCTCAACAAGGGCAGCTATGACAGTTTCAATTTCAGATATGACAGTACCTGAATCAAAGAAACAGATTCTTGCAGATGCAGAACACACAGTTGATGAAATTACAAAGCATTATCGTCGTGGTTTCTTAACTGATGAAGAAAGATACAAAGAAGTTATCGAAACATGGCAGGCAGCCGATAATGAACTTACAACAGCCCTTCTTAGTGGTCTTGATAAGTACAACAACATCTTTATGATGGCCGATTCCGGTGCCCGTGGTTCTGATAAACAGATTAAACAGCTTGCCGGAATGCGTGGTTTGATGGCTGATACAACAGGTAAGACTATCGAACTTCCTATTAAGTCGAACTTCCGTGAGGGTCTTGACGTATTGGAATACTTCATTTCAGCCCATGGTGCTAGAAAGGGTATGTCAGATACTGCCCTTAGAACAGCCGATTCAGGTTACCTTACAAGAAGACTTGTAGACGTTTCACAGGATCTTATTATTAGAGATGTAGATTGTTGTGAAGGTAAGGCTATTCCATTTATGGAAATCGAAGACTTAGTTGATGGAAACGAAGTAATCGAAAGTCTTGAAGAAAGAATCACAGGTAGAACTGCTGCAGAAACAATGTATGATGCAGAAGGCAATATGATTGTTAAAGCTAACCATATGATTACACCAAAGCGTGCAGCAAGAATTGTTGCTACAGGTGTTAAATCAGTTAAGATTAGAACAATTCTTACATGTAAGTCACACGTAGGTGTATGTGCTAAATGTTATGGTGCAAATATGGCAACAGGACAGAGAGTACAGGTTGGTGAGGCAGTAGGTATCATCGCTGCTCAGTCAATCGGTGAACCTGGTACACAGCTTACTATGAGAACATTCCATACTGGTGGTGTAGCCGGTGACGATATTACACAGGGTCTTCCTAGAGTAGAAGAATTATTTGAAGCAAGAAAGCCAAAGGGACTTGCAATTATTGCAGAGTTCGGTGGTGTTGCTGAAATTAAGGAAACAAAGAAGAAACGTGAAATTATCGTAACTAACCCTGAAACTGGCGAATCAAAAGCTTATCTTATCCCTTATGGATCAAAGATTAAGATTCTTGATGGTGCTGTTCTTGAAGCTGGTGACGAACTTACAGAAGGTAGCATTAACCCACATGATTTATTAAAGATTAAGGGACTTCGTGCAGTTCAGGATTATATGATCCGTGAAGTACAGAGAGTTTACCGTCTACAGGGTGTAGAAATCAATGATAAGCACGTTGAAGTTATTGTTCGTCAGATGCTTAAGAAGATTAAGGTTGACACAGCCGGTGATTCAGAATTCTTACCGGGAACAACAGTTGAAGTTCTTGACTTTAACGAAGTTAATGAACAGCTTGAAGAAGAAGGCAAGGAACCTGCAACAGGTACACAGATTATGCTTGGTATCACAAAGGCTTCACTTGCAACAAGCTCATTTTTATCAGCAGCTTCATTCCAGGAAACAACAAGAGTTCTTACAGAAGCAGCTATCAATGGTAAGGTTGATCCACTTGTAGGTCTTAAGGAAAACGTAATTATCGGTAAGTTAATTCCTGCAGGTACAGGTATGAAGAGATACGGAGATGTAAAATTAAGTACAGATGAACGTATCGCAAGAGAACAGGAACAGGCAGCATTAGCAGTTTCAGCAGAAGATGTAGAAGATGAAGCAGAAAATGCTGAAGATAACAATGATGTAATTGAAGTTTCAGAAGATACAATTGAAATTACTGAAGAATAAAACATTTGATGGAAATTTATAATAAAGTTTCCATAAAATAATAACAGACAGTTCGTAACCATCCTGTCTATAAACAAAACTAAGGAAGAATCTGCTAGATATAGCAGTTTAAAAAGAGTGTCCTTAGTAGGCACTCTTTTTATTTTATAGGAGAAAAACAATGGTAGAAGGATTTAATCCAATAAGATATTCTGTCATAGAAGACAAGAACCCTAGAGAGATAGTAATGTTAGTTGGAGATGGATGTAAATGGAGAAAATGCAGATTTTGTGATTATCATTTAGATTCAAGCAAAGACATAGAAGCCAATTTTCAGTTGAATAAGCAGGTTTTAAGTAATGTAACAGGAAAATTTGGGGAACTTGAAGTTATAAACTCAGGAAGTTTTGTTGATTTAGATAAAAAAACTATAGAATTGATTAAGCAAATATGTTTGAAAAAAGGTATAAAAGAAATCCATTTTGAATGTCATTATATGCATAAAGATGATGTTCAAAATTTTAAAAATTCTTTTTTGAATATTGGAATTAAACCGATTATAAAGTTAGGTTTAGAAACTTTTGACTATGATTTAAGAGAGAAAGTTTTAGTTAAGGGAATTGAAGAAAAGAATCCTGAAGTAATTGCAAATTATTTTGATGAAATTAATTTGTTACAGGGAATTTCAGGACAAACAAAGGAATCAATGATTAGTGATATTGAGACAGGTTTAAAATATTTTAGCAGAATATGTGTAAATATTATGGTTGAAAATCAGATGCCGATTAAACCGGATAAAAAGGTTATTGAACAGTTTGTGGAATATGTTTATCCCTTGTACAAAGATAATGATAGGGTAGATATATTATTAAATAATACAGATTTTGGTGTAGGATGATTAAAGGAGAAAATAAAAATGTCTAATGAAATATTACTGGTTTTATCAATATTTATAATTTACGGAAGCGTAATAGTAATGTATAAATTATTTGGAAAGCAGGGATTATTCTGCTTTACAAGTATAGCAACAATTGCAGCTAACATAGAAGTTTTAATAATGGTCAAAGCATTTGGAATGGTTATGACATTGGGAAACGTTTTATTTGCGTCAACATTCCTTATAACAGACATTGTAAGTGAAGTATATGGAAAGAAAGATGCAAAAAGAGCAGTACATATTGGAATTACAACATCAATTGTATTTATAATATTTTCACAGTGGTGGCTTTTATATACACCTGACAGCACAGATTTTGCAATGCCTGCAATGCAGACAATTTTTTCAAATACACCAAGACTTATGATTACAAGTATGGTTGTATACGCTATAGTTCAGGAATTTGATGTTTGGGCATACCATAAATGGTGGGATTTTACTAACAAATTAGTACGAGACAGGGAAAGATTTCTTTGGCTTAGAAACAATGGTTCAACATTAATTTCGCAGTTTTTGAATAATATTTTGTATACGTTTGGTGCATTCTGGGGTATTCATGATTTTAAGACACTTATAAGTATTGCAATTTCAAGTTATGTAATATTTATAGTAACAAGCCTTGCAGATACACCATTTGTGTACTTGGCAAGAAGAATATCAAAGAAGATAAAAGAATAAGAAAAAGGGGCACACGATTGATTTGGTGTTGCCCCTTACTTATTTTATGCGTTGTATAGCTAGATAACTCCGCTTCAAACACGTTACTTTTCTTGTTTTGCTCCGTCATTTATTATAAGACAAAAATCAAAACTCGCCTATGGCTCAAACAGTTGATTTTTTAGATACTTTTATTTATTAAATACAGATATTAAACCGTTTACAATTATGAACAGTGTTACAAGTGGAAGTATCCATTTGCAGTAGAAACGGATTTTTCCAGGAACTTTCAGGCCGTTTCCAGTGTTGACTTCTTTTAGGTAGTTGTCCCAGCCCCACCCGTATTTGCTTGTGCAGAAGAGTGTGTAAATTAGGGAACCAATTGGAAGTATTAGGTTACTTACAAGGAAGTCTTCTAAGTCCATTACATTAGTGCCTTTTCCTAAAGGATGGAAGCCTGATAGGATGTTAAAGCCAAGAACGCAAGGAATTGAGCCTATTATTATTAAAATTGTATTAATGAGGGCTGTCTTTTTTCGCCCCCAGCCCCATAAGTCCATACAAGATGACATTATGTTTTCAAAGACGGCTATTACTGTTGAGAAAGCTGCAAAAGCCATAAAGATGAAGAAGCAGCTTCCAATTATTCTGCCACCTGGCATTTTTATAAATATGTTTGGCAATGTTACAAAAATAAGACTTGGTCCATGATCAGGATTTACTCCGAAAGCAAAACATGATGGGAATATTATAAGTCCTGAAACTATTGCAACAAAAGTGTCTAAGGCTACTATGTTGATTGATTCACCAAGTAGTGAATGGTCTTTACTTAAGTAGCTTCCGAAAATTGTCATGGAACCCATACCAATACTAAGTGTGAAAAATGCCTGATTCATTGCAGCAACAAGAACATTAATAAGTCCAATATTTTTTATTTGCTGAAAATCAGGTACTAAGTAGAAATACAAGCCCTTAGAAGCACCTTTTAAGAAAATGCTGTTTATTGCAAGTACAGCCATAATGACTAAAAGGGCAATCATCATACCTTTTGAAATTTTCTCAACACCATTCTGTAAGCCTAATGAGCAAACAAGAAATCCAATTATAATTACAACAACTGTCCAGAAAATCATTTCCGAAGGTACAGAATTCATATCAGTGAAATGATCCTTAACCTGAGATGTTGTAGCACCAATAAAATCACCTTTGGCAGTGTCAAAGAAATATTTAAGCATCCATCCTGCAACTGTAGTGTAAAACATCATTAATATATAATTGCCGGCCATTCCTATGTAACCATGTAAATGCCAAAACTGACCTTTCTTTTCTAAAGTTGTAAACGCTCTTGCAATACTTTGCTGACTAGCTCTACCAACAGAAAATTCCATTGTCAAAATAGGAAGACCTAGTATAACAAGAAATAAAACATAAAATAATACAAAACATCCGCCACCGTTATTTCCAACTACATAAGGAAAACGCCACACATTACCAATACCAATGGCGCAACCGGCAGAAATAAGTATAAATCCTAAACGGGATTTGAATTTTTCTCTTTCCATATAAATATAAAAACCTCAATTCTAAAATAGTCACTGAATCATATTAAGTAATAAAAAACAATTTGTCAATTTAACGTATTAGAGCGATGAAATAAGCAATAAATTGAATATGCTTGTAAATAATGATTAAATGTTGCAATTAATACTACATTTTATTATAATAAAAATATTGCTACTTTAGTACGCTAAAGACTGCATGGCTTATAAATACTCCTTTGGGAGTGAGAAAATATTAACAAAGAAGGATGGAAAAATGAAAGATACTCTTGAAATCAGATGGCACGGTAGAGGTGGACAGGGCGCTAAAACAGCAGCATTATTGTTAGCTGAAGTAGCGTTTAAGACTGGCAAGAATGCTCAGGGATTTCCTGAATATGGTCCGGAAAGAATGGGTGCCCCTATTACTGCATATGACAGAATCAGTGATCAGCCTATTAGAGTTCATTCTAATATTTATGATCCTCAGTATGTTGTGGTTGTTGATGAAACATTGATAGAGATAGTTGATGTAACAAAAGGCTTAAGAGAAGATGGAGCAATCCTTATTAATACAGCCAGACCAAAAGAAGAAATTATTCCACATTTAAAGGGATATAAAGGTAAAGTTTATACAGTAGATGCAAGAAAGATTGCAATGGAAACATTAGGAAAGAATTTCCCTAATACACCAATGCTTGCAGCCATTGTTAAAGTTACCGGAGTTATTGACGATGAAACTTTCCTTAATGAAATGGAAGGTTCTTTTAAGCACAAGTTTGCTAAGAAACCTGAAGTTATTAAAGGTAATATGGATGCGTTAAGAATAGCGTTAAGGGAGGTTAAGTAAATGGCAAAGACAGATATATCGAAATTAGGTCAGGATGTGGCATGGCAGGATGTTACATGTGGTAATACAATTGTAGGTTGTGGTACAACAAAACAGTTTATAACAGGAGACTGGACTAATGTTGCCCCTGTTATAGATGAAGAAAAATGTAAACAGTGTCTTTTATGTGTGCCTGTTTGCCCGGACAGTGCAATTCCTGTAAAAGAATATAAAAGACAGACTATAGATTACGATCATTGTAAGGGATGTGGTATTTGCGTTAAGGCATGCCCATTTGGAGCAATTAAGATGGAGGTGAAAAAATAATGCCAAAGAGAGTTTTATTATCAGGAAATGAAGCTGTAGCTACAGCTTTAAGACAGATTAATCCGGATGTTTTCCCGGCATTTCCAATTACACCTTCAACAGAAATACCTCAGTATTTTTCTAATTATGTTTCAAACGGATTAGTAGATACTGAATTTATTACAGTAGAAAGTGAACATAGTTCTATGAGTGCAGCTATAGGAGCTTCAGCAGCAGGTGCAAGAGCCCTTACAGCAACATCATCTGCAGGTCTTGCATTTATGTGGGAAGTTTTAGGAGTTGCTGCTTCAAGTAGATTGCCTATTGCATTGACAGCAGTTTGTAGAGCACTTACAGGACCACTTAACATTAACTGTGACCATTCAGACACAATGGGAGCAAAAGACAGTGGTTGGATTCAAATTTATGCTGAAAATAATCAGGAAGCTTACGACAATATGGTTATGGCATATAATATTGCTGAAAACAAAGATGTTAGACTTCCTATTATGATTTGTCAGGATGGTTTTATTACAAGCCATGCTGTAAACGATATGGAAATTTTAGATGATATGACAGTTAAGGATTTTGTAGGCGAATATGAACCTGAAGATTATCTTCTTAATCCAAATGAAACATTTGCTGTTGGCCCTTATGCTGTATCAGATTATTATATGGAATCAAGAAAAGCTCAGGCTCATGCCATGGAAAATGCAAAGCAGGTTATTCTTGATGTGGCAAAGGATTTTGAAAAAATCTCAGGCCGTAAGTATGGTCTTATTGAAGAATATAAGATGGAAGATGCAGAATATGCAGTAGTTATAATCGGTTCTGCAGCAGGAACAACTAAGGATGCTATTGATCATATGAGAGAAAATGGTGAAAAAGTAGGTCTTGTAAAGATTAGATCATTTAGACCATTCCCAGGCAAAGAGATTGCAAAAGCATTAAAGAATTGTAAGGCAGTTGCAGTAATGGATCGTTCAGAGAGCTTTTCAACTAACGGAGGACCTGTTGGTGCTGAAACAATGCAGGCTATGTATATTGAAAAATGTCAGGCACTTGCTATCAACATTATGTATGGTATTGGTGGTAGAGATGTAAGAGTTGAAGATATGATTAATGTATATGAAACATTAAAAGAAATCGCAAGAACAGGTGAGACAGGTGATGTTTACCGTTATATGGGATTAAGAGACAAGGAGGCAAAATAATGGGCTATAATTTTAAAGAAGTAATGAATAAACCTGAAAGATTTGCTCCAGGTCATAGAATGTGTGCAGGTTGTGGAGCAACAATTTGTGCAAGAAACGTGCTTCGTGGACTTCACGAAGGAGACAAGGCTGTTATTGGTTGTGCAACAGGATGTCTTAATGTTTCATCTTTCCAGTATCCATACGTTGCATGGGAAGACAGTTATATTCATAGTGCATTTGAAAATGCCAGCTCAACAATGGCAGGTGTTGAAGGGGCTTACAAGGCTATGAAGCGTAAAGGCAAGATTAAAGAAGATTATAAGTTTATTGTATTTGGCGGTGATGGTGGTACATATGATATTGGCATTCAGTCATTGTCAGGTGCAATGGAACGTGGAACAAATTATACATATGTGTGCTATGATAATGGTGCTTATATGAATACAGGAACACAGCGTTCTTCAGCTACACCTATGTATGCTGATACAACAACAACTCCTGTAGGTACACAGTGCAATGGTAAGGAACAGTACAGAAAAGATCTTGCAGCAATTCTTGCAGCGCATGATATTCCTTATGTTGCTCAGACTACATATTTCAACGGAATGAAGGATTTGCATACGAAGGCTGAGAAGGCTATTTATACAGAAGGACCTGCATTTCTTAATGTTATGGCTCCATGTCCAACAGGTTGGAAATATAAAACAGATGAAATTATGGATATTTGCAAATTAGCAGTAGAAACTAATTATTGGCCATTGTTTGAAGTAATTGATGGAAAGTGGATTTTAAACTATGAGCCTAAGAACAGACTTCCAATCGAAGATTTCTTGAGAACACAGGGTAGATTTAAGCACTTATTTAAACCAGGTAATGAACATCTTATTGAAAAATTCCAGAAGGAAGTTGATAGAAGATGGGAAGATTTATTATTTAAGTGTAGCAGATAATATTAATCACAAAAAACGTGACTGGAATGGTGAATTATGAAGAGTTTTAAGTTTAACAGAAAAAAAGAAGATTTGCTTCCTGTAATGAAGGCTAAAGCTGAAAAAGCAAACATTAAAATGACAAAAGAGAAGGACAAGATTTCTCTAATGTTAGAAACCGGAAAGTTTCAAAACGGTGAAGATGCAGTGCCTGTAATCTTTAAAGGCAAAATAACAAACACAGAAACAGGTTGTACATTTGATGGAAAATATACATACGGTTTTTATTTGTATACATTGGTTATAGTTGCAGCAATTCTTATAGTTGCAAGATTTTCCTGGTCGGCATATCAACATCAGATAGATAATATGATACTTTGTGGTATAGTAACAGTATTATTGATTGGATTGATTGTTGTTGTAACAAAAAAATCAAAAGGTGGAAAGAAAGTTATAGAGAATCTTCTAAATAATTTGGATTTAAAATAATAAAAACTTGACATAGTCATTGATGTAATTTAATATTAACATAATACCAACGGAGGTAACAGAAATGTTGCCTCCGTTTTTGCGTTGCTAGGCAGGATTGTAGGAGTGCGAAGCAGGCTACAATCCGTAGAGTCAGGATTTGGGCTTTTGAAACTTAAATCATTATATGCAGAAAAAATGTTGCAGACGCGAATATAATAAAAAGAAAGAGAGGTAGGTTTATGAGTTTGGCAGAAATTGTATCAAAGATGGATGATTTTGTTTGGGGACCGGTAATGTTGATCCTTTTGGTGGGAACAGGTATTTTTCTCACTATAAGATTAAAGTTCAGACCTTGGAGGAACTTGGGATATGCACTAAAAAGTACATTAAGTAAAGAAGCAAGAACCAAAAGTCGTGGAGAGGGAGATGTGTCACCGTTCTCAGCTTTGACAACAGCTTTGGCAGCTACAATTGGTACCGGAAATATTGTAGGTGTTGCCACAGCCATGGTAGCAGGTGGCCCAGGAGCTTTGGTTTGGATGTGGATTTCAGCCTGTTTTGGCTTGACTTCTAAGTTTAGTGAATGTATGTTGGCTATCAAGTACAGAGAAGTTAATGAAAAAGGTGAAATGTCAGGTGGCCCAATGTACACAATGAAAAAAGGTTTCAAAAACAAGAAAGTTGGAGCAGTACTTGGTATGCTTTTTGCAATTTTTGCAGTTATAGCTTCTTTTGGAATAGGAAATATGACACAGGCAAATTCAATTTCAGAAGCTTTAAATAATACATTTGGTGCACCGTCAGCAATTGTTGGAGTTGTGCTTACTGCTTTATCCTTAATTATTATTGTTGGTGGTATTAAGAGTATTTCAAAAGTTTCATCAATAGTAGTACCTGTAATGGCAATTTTTTATGTGATAGCAGGATTGATTGTTATTTTGATAAATATTAAAAATGTTCCATCAGGGCTTGCAATGATTTTTAAAATGGCATTTAACTTTAATGCAGTGGGTGGCGGACTTTGTGGTGCAATAACAGCATCACTTATGAATGCTATGCGTTATGGTGTGGCAAGAGGTGTTTTTTCTAATGAAGCAGGAATGGGTTCAGCAGCAATTACAGCTGCAGCAGCTACTACAGATGATCCTGTAAGACAAGGGTATATTAATATGACAGGTACATTTTGGGATACAATTGTTGTTTGTACAATTACAGGACTTTGTATTGCATCATCAGGTGTTCTGGGAATAACAAGTGATAGCGTAACGGGAACATATAACAGAATAGGAGACAACGTGGCAATTGTAGCTCAGACAGTTTCAGATGGAAAGGTGGCAGATGAAGATTACCTGATTAAAAAAATAGATTGTAATTCATTAACACTGATAAGTAATAACTTAAAAAACGAAACAACAGAACTACAGTTAAGTTATAAAGGAGAAAACACAAACAATAATATAGAAGGAACTTGGTGCGATTCTGCAGGAAATGAATATGTTTTCGACAAAAACGGAAAATATACATACAAAGAATTAGTTCAGGGTTCTGCATTAACAATAGAAGCTTTTTCATCGGCATTTAAGAAAATAAACAAGAACTTTGGTGGCTTTGGTGCATGGCTTGTTACAATAGGAATTACTTTATTTGCCTTTTCAACCATACTTGGCTGGGAATATCACGGTGAGAAAGCCTTCGAATACATATTTAAAACACACAAATACAATATGGTATACAGAGTCGTGTTTTCGCTGGTTGTTTATGTAGGAGCAACCCAGTCATTACAACTTGTTTGGAACTTCTCGGACATAGCAAATGCACTTATGGCAATACCAAATCTAATCTGCTTGCTTGCAATGAGTGGTGTAATAGCTAAGGAAGTAGAAAGATACCAAAAGGTAATTGAGAAAGAAAAGAACTAGAAAACGGCTGACAGGCGACAAGTTTTTTTACTTGAGCAGCTTGACTATATTTATATGAAAAAAAGAGGGATATGTTTTAGATAATAATTGATTCACAAAATCAATTATTAAGATGCACTGAACAGAGAATTTATCAAAAATTCTCTGTGAATTGCATCGGTTCTAAAATAAATAAACCTCTTTTTTTCATCAATAAATATTCAAACTGTGAAGTAAAAGACTGTCGCCTGTCAGCCGTTTTCTGGTGAATTTTCTGCAACAGAAAAAATCTTTTTCCTTGATAATAATTAGAAAAATAGATATACTTAATAGCGTATTACTTTTACAAGGGATAAAGTTGGAGGCTATATAATGAATTTAATTGAGATTAAGGATTTGTATGAAAACAAAGAAAATTTTATAGATAAAGAAATCGAGGTTGGCGGCTGGGTTCGTAGCATTAGAGATTCAAAGACTTTTGGATTTATTGTCTTAAATGATGGAACTTGCTTTAAACCATTACAGGTTGTTTACAGCGATAAGCTTGATAACTTTAGCGAAGTTTCTAAGACAAATATTGGTGCTGCATTAATAGTAAAGGGTAAGCTTGTGGCAACTCCTAATGCTAAGCAGCCTTTTGAAATTCAGGCAGATGAAGTATATGTGGAAGGTGAAAGTACACCGGATTATCCATTACAGAAGAAGCGACACAGCTTTGAATACCTTAGAACTATTTCACATTTAAGACCTAGAACAAATACATTCCAGGCAGTTTTCAGAGTGCGCTCACTTTGTGCTTACGCAATTCACAAATTTTTCCAGGAGCAGGGATTTGTTTATGTGCACACACCACTTATAACAGGAAGCGACTGTGAAGGCGCAGGAGAAATGTTTCAGGTTACAACAATGGACTTAAATAATGTGCCAAAAACAGAAGAAGGAAAAGTAGATTATACAGAAGACTTCTTTGGAAAGCCAACTAACTTAACAGTTTCAGGTCAGTTAAATGGCGAAACTTATGCAATGGCATTTAAGAAGATTTATACATTTGGACCAACATTCAGAGCCGAAAATTCTAACACAACAAGACACGCAGCAGAATTTTGGATGATTGAACCTGAAATAGCTTTTGCAGACCTTGCAGATGACATGGAACTTGCAGAAGCAATGATAAAATACGTAATAAAGTATGTTTTGGAAAATGCACCGGAAGAAATGAATTTCTTTAACAACTTTGTTGACAAAGGATTATTAGATAGATTAAATCACGTAATAAATTCAGAATTTGGTCGTGTTACTTATACAGAGGCAATTAAATTATTGGAAGAACACAATGATAAGTTTGAATATAAAGTAAGCTGGGGTGTAGATCTTCAGACAGAACATGAACGTTACCTTACAGAGCAGATTTTTAAACGCCCTGTATTTGTAACAGATTATCCAAAGGAAATAAAAGCATTCTATATGAAGCTAAACAAAGATGGAAAAACAGTTGCTGCAATGGACTGTTTAGTTCCGGGAATCGGTGAAATCATAGGTGGAAGTCAGAGAGAAGAAAACTATGAAGTATTAACTAAGAGAATGGAAGAATTAGGACTTAACGAAAAAGACTACCAGTTCTATCTTGACCTTAGAAAATATGGAACAGCAAGACATGCCGGTTTTGGATTAGGATTTGAAAGAATGATAATGTATTTAACAGGTATGGGAAATATTCGTGACGTAATCCCATTCCCAAGAACTGTAAATAACTGCGAATTGTAAGAAAACGGCTGACAGGTGGCAAAGTTTTTTACTTGAGCAGCTTGATTCATTTGTATAGAAAAATAGACCTATTTTTTCTATAAACAAATGTTCAAGATGTGAAGTAAAAGACTGCCACCTGTCAGCCGTTTTCGGGAAAAAACAGTAATTTAAAGTTCTTGGAAGGCACATTAAGAATTTCTTAAGAATTGTTGTAAGTTGTTTTTAAAATTTTAACATTAATATATAGGCATATGATGAAGATGTGTGAAAAACGCAGTGTCATATTTAGATGGAGGGTAATATGTACAATATTTTAGTTTGTGATGATGACAAAGATATAGTGGAGGCTATTGATATTTATTTGTCAAAGGAAGGTTATAACATTATTAAGGCTTATGACGGAATGGAAGCAATGGAAATTTTGAAGAAGGAAGATATTCAGTTACTTCTTATTGATGTTATGATGCCAAGACTTGACGGTATAAGAGCTACTTTGAAAATAAGAGAAAAAAGCATTATTCCAATTATTATTTTGTCAGCAAAATCAGAAGATTCAGACAAGATTATAGGACTTGATGTGGGAGCGGATGATTATATCACAAAGCCATTTAATCCATTGGAATTAATTGCAAGAGTTAAGTCTCAGATTAGACGTTACACAAGACTTGGCACAATTGCAGAGCCTAAAAGTAATGTTTATAGCGTAGGCGGTCTTGAAATCGACGACGAGTGTAAAGAAGTAAAAGTTGACGGAGAAATAGTGAAACTTACACCTTTTGAGTATAATATTTTACTTTTCTTAGTTAAGAACCCGGGAAGAGTTTTTACAATCGACCAGATTTATGAGGCTGTTTGGAATGAGGAAGCTGTTGCGGCAGACAATACAGTGGCTGTACATATTAGACATATCCGAGAAAAAATCGAAATTAATCCAAAAGAACCAAGATACTTAAAAGTAGTGTGGGGAGTTGGATACAAAATCGAGAAGCAGTAGAAAGGAAATGAGATATGAAAAAGCAAAGAATATTTTTACATACTTTAATATTAGTGCTTGCAGCAGCCTGCTTTGGAACAGCAGCCTATGGTTGGACTAAATATGCTAATGTAAAAGCTAAAAATGAGTATAGGTGGGAATACCAGGACCAGTATGAGACACTTGTAACTGATTCGTTGCAGGATATTGTAGCACAATATTTGTATATAAAGAATTTTTCTGATAATAAAAAAGTTCTTGTTGAAAGTAGTGAGTATGGAAATTTAACAGCAAAAGACATAAAAAAACTTTATAAAGATGAAGATAAAAAAAATGAGTTCTATAATAAGCTATATGATTTAGAAAGCACGAAAAATGATGATGAAATTTTTATGACAGATCAGCAGAATAATCAATATAAATATTATAAGAAAGCAGTGAAATATATAGCTGAATATGAAGATATACAAGATTTTGATGCTGTAAAAAGTATGATTTATGATAAATCTAATATTCCTGAAATTAATTCAGCAAGAGATGGACTGAATTATGAGATAATGTATACTGACGGTGAAAATTCACATAAAATCACTACAAGTAATAATTTGTCCGATAACAATAAATATAGAGATTATTGTATTATTGAAAATGGGGCAATAAATCCACTGGAAAATAAAGGCATAATGGAAAATTTTAATATGTATATTGAAGATATGTTTGAAAATGCCAGTGGCCAGGGAGGATATGAAACGTCAATATATTTAAGTGATAGAGCTGAAGAATTATGGGTAAATTATTATGATGATGTAAAAGATTTTCCAAAAGCTCTTATTGAATGTTCTTTTGCTGTAGATAAGACAGATAGTGGATATTTAAATAAATTGCATGCTAATTATGAAAAGGCACCATCTAATCTTTCAGGTACTAAGAAAAGTTTATCAGTAATTGTATTAATGTGTGGCATATATGTTTTGGTGGCATTTGTATTATATTTGTTACTAATGGTTCAGGCGGGCCATAAGGAGAAAGGTGATAAGCCTTTATTAAACAAGTCAGATAAATTGTGGTGGGATGTAGAAGTGTTTGTGGCATGTATTGCTTGCTTCATTGCAATTATTCCGTTGTCACAGAATGTATATTATAATTGGAAGTATGAGGAGAAAACTTTGTTCAAGATTCTTCTGGTAGGCACAGGCATAGCATCACTTGTTGCTGTGGAATTAACAGTTTTGTTAAGTGAAAGTTTTGTCAGAAGAATAAAATGCAAAACATTTTGGAAGACAACTTTAATAGGAAAGATTTTTTATGGAATCAAAAAAATAATTAAATATTTACTGTTAAATGTAAAAACATCAATTCTTGTTATTGCTTTTGGAATAACCAGCTTTATCTGGTGCAGTATGGCGATATTGGGAGCTTATAATGAATATACATTGTTTGTTCCAACTTTAATGATAATAATTTTAATAGTTGCAGTTTGTGCATTTGTACTTATTTTCTTTAAAGAATATGATTCAATTACAGAAGGAACAAAGAAAATATCAGAAGGTAATTTGGATTATAAGATTGAAGATGAGTATAAATTCAAATTAAACAGAAGTTTGAAAGAATTAATAAATAATATTGGCGACGGATTGAGCAAGGCTGTGGCAGAAAGTGTTAAAAATGAGAGAACTAAAACTGAACTTATTACTAATGTTTCCCACGACCTGAAAACACCACTTACTTCTATTATTAATTATGTAGGGTTGTTAAAAACAGAAGGACTTAAAAGTGATAATGCAGAAAAATATTTGGAGGTAATTGACAGAAAATCCATAAGGCTTAAAAATCTTACAGAAGATTTGGTGGAGGCATCTAAGTTAAATGCAGGGGCAATTAATTTTGAAATGCAGCAGATAGACATAGTTCAATTAGTGAACCAAAGTCTTGGAGAGTATGAAGAAAAATTCGAAGAAAAACATCTTACTGTAATGAAAACAATACAGGAAGAACCATTATATGTAATGGCAGACGGAAGAAAAACATGGAGAGTGTTTGAAAATTTATACGGAAATATTTATAAATATGCAATGGATAACACAAGAGTTTATGTGGATATAACAAGACAAAATGACAAGGTTATTATATTTATAAGAAACATTTCAGCATCTCCGTTAAACTTTAATGCCAAGGAATTAACGGAAAGATTTGTTAGAGGCGATAAGTCAAGAACTACTGAAGGCAGTGGTCTTGGATTATCAATTGCAAAATCCATCGTCGAAAAACAAAATGGTCAGATGAATATTTATTTAGATGGCGATTTGTTTAAGGTTGAGATAATGATGAACTTAAAACAGGCTTAAAATAAAATTAATATCAGAGTGTACAAAAAGTCTTCTCCACACAGTTATACAGGCGAAAGTGTGAAGAAGGCTTTTTTTAAAAGTAATCAAAAAAGGTGTTGACTTTTGGAAAATGCTCTCATATAATGGAACAGTACGTTTATAGGTTGTAATATGCCTATGCGTAAAATAAATATGTGATTAACACATAATTCTAATAACAGGAGGTGAAAACGGAATGCCTACATTTAACCAGTTAGTAAGAAAAGGACGTCAGTCAGCAGTTAAGAAGTCTACTGCACCAGCATTGTTAAAGAGTTACAACTCACTTAACAAGAAGATGAATGATACAGCTTCTCCACAGAAGCGTGGTGTTTGTACAGCAGTTAAGACAGCTACACCTAAGAAGCCTAACTCAGCTCTTAGAAAGATTGCCAGAGTTCGTCTTTCTAATGGTATCGAAGTAACAAGCTACATCCCAGGTGAAGGACATAACCTTCAGGAACATAGCGTTGTTCTTATCCGTGGTGGTAGAGTAAAAGACTTACCAGGTACAAGATATCATATCATTAGAGGTACTCTTGATACTGCAGGTGTTGCAAATAGACGCCAGGCACGTTCTAAGTATGGTGCTAAGAGACCTAAAGCAGGTAAATAGTAGCAGGATGGCTTAATTAAGCCAATCACGGGTTGAATGAATTTGTGACGGTTATTAGAATTATGCTAGAGATATAGACAGTCTAAAGCCGTGAGCAAGGACACAACTTAAGTGAGTACCTAAGATCTAATCGCATGTATCCACTATGTGCGGTTACATGCAAAACGGAATTTCTAAATAAAAGTATAAAAATGGAAATTCTGTCAAAATTGATTAAGGAGGGAAGTAACATGCCACGTAAAGGACATACTCAGAAAAGAGAAGTATTAGCTGATCCAATGTATAACAGCGTAGTAGTTACAAAGCTTATCAACAACATTATGTTAGATGGTAAGAAAGGTGTAGCTCAGAAGATTGTTTACGGAGCATTTGATAAGATTGCTAACCAGACAGGCAAGGATGCTATTGAAGTATTCGAAGAAGCTATGAATAACGTTATGCCAGCTCTTGAAGTTAAGGCTAGACGTATTGGTGGTGCAACATATCAGGTACCTATCGAAGTAAGACCTGAAAGAAGACAGGCTTTAGGACTTCGTTGGATCACATTGTATTCACGTCAGAGAAGTGAAAAGACAATGGAAGAAAGATTAGCTAACGAAATTATGGATGCAGCAAACAACACAGGCTCATCTGTTAAGAAGCGTGAAGATATGCACAAGATGGCTGAAGCTAATAAGGCTTTTGCTCATTATCGTTTCTAATATAAAACTGCAATTGTCACAGAACAGGCTGTTATGCAGTTTGTAACTGTGACCGTATGGCAGTGAAGAATTACAAGAAGGTAATTCTTTAATAAGATATTAAATTAAGGAGGAAAAAACCTTGGCTGGAAGAGAATATCCACTAGAGAGAACAAGAAACATTGGTATTATGGCTCATATCGATGCCGGTAAGACTACTTTAACAGAACGTATCTTATATTATACTGGTGTAAACTATAAAATTGGTGAAACTCATGATGGAGCTTCTACAATGGACTGGATGGAACAGGAACAGGAAAGAGGTATCACAATTACTTCTGCCGCTACAACTTGTCACTGGACATTAGAAGATCATCATAAGCCAAAGGCTGGTGCGTTAGAACATCGTATCAACATTATCGATACACCGGGACACGTTGACTTCACAGTAGAAGTAGAACGTTCACTTCGTGTATTAGATGGTGCTGTTGGTGTATTTGATGCTAAGGCTGGTGTTGAACCACAGTCAGAAAACGTATGGCGTCAGGCTGACACATACAATGTACCTCGTATGGCATTCATCAACAAGATGGATAAAATGGGTGCAGATTTCTTTTATTCAGTTCAGACAATTATTGATCGTTTAGGAAAGAATGCTATTCCTGTACAGATCCCAATCGGTAAGGAAGATGATTTCATCGGATTAATCGATTTGTTTGAAATGGAAGCATATTATTATAAAGATGATAAGGGTGAAGACATCGAAATCACAGCTATTCCTGATGACTTAAAGGATCTTGCTAATGAATGGCATGAAAACCTTGTTGAAAAGATTTGTGAATTAGATGATGACCTTATGATGCAGTACCTTGAAGGAGAAGAACCTTCTATCGATGATATGAAGGCTGCTCTTAGAAAAGGAACAATCGCTTGTGAAGCTGTTCCTGTATTCTGTGGTTCTGCTTATAAGAACAAAGGTGTTCAGAAGATGTTAGATGGTGTTATCGAATATATGCCAGCACCAACAGATATCCCTGACATTACAGGTACTGATGAAGATGGTAACGAAGTAGTTCGTCATTCTTCAGATGATGAACCTTTTGCAGCATTAGCTTTCAAGATTATGACTGACCCATTTGTAGGTAAGTTAGCATTCTTCAGAGTTTACTCAGGTACAATGAACTCGGGTTCATATGTTTTAAATGCTACAAAGAATAAGAAAGAACGTGTAGGCCGTATCGTACAGATGCATGCCAACAAGCGTACTGAAATTGATAAAGTATATTCAGGAGATATCGCTGCTGCTGTAGGTTTCAAAATTACTACAACAGGTGATACAATCTGTGATGAACAGCATCCTGTAATTCTTGAATCAATGGAATTCCCAGAACCAGTTATTGAGCTCGCTATTGAGCCTAAGACAAAGAATGACCAGGGTAAGATGGGTGAAGCTTTAGCTAAGTTAGCTGAAGAAGATCCTACATTCCGTGCTCATACAGACACAGAAACAGGTCAGACAATCATCGCTGGTATGGGTGAGCTTCACTTAGATGTAATCGTAGACAGACTTCTTCGTGAATTTAAGGTAGAAGCTAACGTTGGTGCACCTCAGGTTGCATACAAAGAAACATTTACTAAGGCTGTTGATGTTGATAGCAAATATGCTAAGCAGTCAGGTGGTCGTGGACAGTATGGTCACTGTAAAGTTAAATTTGAGCCTATGGATCCAAACGGTGAAGAACAGTTTAAGTTTGAATCTACAGTAGTTGGTGGTAACATTCCTAAGGAATATATCCCAGCTGTTGGTGAAGGTATCGAAGAAGCTGCACAGTCAGGTATTATTGCCGGATTCCCTGTACTTGGTGTACATGCTACAGTATATGATGGATCTTACCATGAAGTCGATTCATCAGAAATGGCTTTCCACATCGCTGGTTCTATGGCATTTAAGGATGCTATGGCTAAGGCAGATCCAGTATTACTTGAGCCTATTATGAAGGTTGAAGTAACAATGCCTGAGGAATACATGGGTGATGTTATCGGAAGCTTAAATTCAAAGCGTGGACAGATCGAAGGTATGGACGATATCGGTGGTGGAAAGATTGTTAAAGCATTCGTTCCATTGTCAGAAATGTTCGGTTACTCAACAGAACTTCGTTCAGCTACTCAGGGACGTGGTAACTATTCAATGTTCTTTGAAAAGTACCAGGCAGCTCCAAAGTCTGTTCAGGATAAGATTGCATCTGCAAGAGCAAAATAATATATGGATTTAACCATTAATTTAATATAAAGGCTTGAAAATCTTCCCATTATAAAATATAATGGGAGATAAGCCTATGTAAAAGACCACAAGGTCAGAAATTTTAATTTTATTATTTTTAGGAGGATTATCAAAATGGCAAAAGCTAAGTTTGAAAGAACAAAACCACATTGTAATATTGGTACAATCGGACATGTCGATCATGGTAAAACAACTTTAACAGCAGCTATTACTAAAGTACTTGCTGAAAGAGTTGAAGGTAATGAAGCTACAGATTTCGAAAATATCGACAAGGCTCCAGAAGAAAGAGAAAGAGGTATCACAATCTCTACAGCTCACGTTGAATATGAAACAAAGAAGAGACATTACGCTCACGTTGACTGCCCAGGCCATGCTGACTATGTAAAGAACATGATCACAGGTGCTGCTCAGATGGACGGTGCTATCCTTGTAGTTGCTGCTACTGATGGTGTTATGGCTCAGACAAAGGAACATATCTTACTTTCACGTCAGGTAGGTGTTCCAAAAATCGTTGTATTCATGAACAAATGTGATATGGTTGATGATGAAGAATTACTTGAATTAGTAGAAATGGACGTTACAGAAATCCTTGAAGAATATGGTTTCGACGGAACTCCAATCATCAAAGGTTCAGCTCTTAAAGCTCTTGAAGATCCATCATCAGAATGGGGCGATAAGATTATGGAATTAATGGATACAGTTGATGATTACTTCCCAGATCCAGAAAGAGATACAGATAAGCCTTTCTTAATGCCAGTAGAAGACGTATTCACAATCACAGGTCGTGGTACAGTTGCTACAGGTAGAGTAGAAAGAGGAACACTTCACTTAAACGATGAAGTTGAAATCGTCGGTGTTAAGGAAGAAACACAGAAGACAGTTATCACAGGTATTGAAATGTTCAGAAAGCTTCTTGATGAAGCTCAGGCTGGTGATAACATCGGTGCTCTTTTAAGAGGTATCAACAGAGACCAGATCGAAAGAGGTCAGGTTCTTGCTAAACCAGGTTCAGTAACATGCCATAAGAAATTTACTGCTCAGGTTTACGTATTAACAAAGGATGAAGGTGGACGTCATACTCCTTTCTTCAACAACTACAGACCACAGTTCTACTTCAGAACAACTGACGTAACAGGTGTTTGTGAATTACCAGATGGTGTAGAAATGTGTATGCCTGGTGATAACGTAGAAATCACAGTTGAACTTATTCACCCAATCGCTATGGAACAGGGTCTTGGATTCGCTATCCGTGAAGGTGGTAGAACAGTAGGTTCAGGTAAGGTTGCTACAATTATTGAATAATCAAGGTTTTAGAACCAAATAAATTTTAAGATATTCCGCAATCTCTTTTGTGAAAGGGATTGCGGTTTCTTTATGTGATGAAAGGAATAGCAAACAAGGGGAGTATCATTTTGTGAAAAATACAACGAAAAAGGAACGTGGTTCTATTTTGGTTCTAAAAGTTTTGAAAATTGCATGAAATACACGGAAAAAGTAAATATTTGTGTACAAATAATAGAATATAGAGAGAAAGCACCTCCGCAAGTTGATTGATAACATTATCTTGCGGAGGTGTTTTTCATTATTAATAGTTTAAGTTTCTTAGAGAATTATTTATTTTGGAGTGGTGTCTTCATCAATATTTGCTAATGCGAATTCGAGACACTGTATCATAAATTCGTTTCTGCTTAAAGAGTTGTCTACTGCTATCTTATCTATCTGGGATAATAACTCTTTCTGAATTCGAAAGGAAATAACTTCCTTTTCGCCGTTTCTTGGAATAAATTTCATTCTATCACCTCTTTTATACAATTTTATATTGAATGTAATATAGATAATAGGTATTAAAAACAATATTGAAAATGATATTGAAAATGATATTGAAAATGATATATAAAATGATATAATATAGTATATGGCAAAGAGCGGAAATATGATCGAGTTGACTTAGAAAATGTACTAACTAATGACAAAGAGAGGGTGGTAGATAAAATGAATAAAGAAATTAAGAACAAAAAACTTACAGGATACCCATCAATAGATAAGCCGTGGCTGAAATACTATTCGGAGGAAGCAATTTATTCTCCACTTCCAAAGATGACCATGTATCAGTATATCTATGAGAATAATAAAGAGCATTTGAATGATATTGCATTAATTTATTACGGAACAAAGATTACATATGGTGAGTTGTTTGACAATGTTGAAAAGACTGCAAGAGCATTTTATTCATTAGGTCTAAGAAACAATGATGTTGTGATTGTTTGTAGTGTTAATATGCCAGAAACAGTTTATGCATTATATGCGTTAAATCGTTTAGGTGTTGTTGTAAACTTGGTTGATCCTCGTACCGATGAGAAGACATTAAGAATGTATATAAATGAGTGCAAAGCTAAAATTGTACTTACGGTAGATTTAGCATATCAGATTATAAAAAAAGCAATAAGGAAAAGCAGTGCAGAAAAAATAATAGTTGTATCACCGTCAAATTCATTATCTTTTGTAATGAAATTTTTTATAGAATTAAAAATAAAGCAATAAAAGTAGATGATAATACATTGTTTTGGGAGGAGTTTATAAAAAAAGGAAAAGAGTTATATGTTAGGGCATCTTATAAAAAAGATAAATGTGCTGTAATGGCTCATACGGGAGGAACAACAGGGAAACCTAAAACGGTAATGTTATCAAATGATAATATGAATGCTGTAGCACATAGTTATTATTATATAGGAATACCTTTAGAAAGACAGCAAAGTTATTTTAATGAGCATATAGGGTATGATGATATTGCAATTACATGCGAGGCAATAAAAGAGTCTGCATATGTTTTTTTGGGCAATCCAAGGAGTTTATATAAAGATCCGGCAGGGCTGCTATTGTATTTTAATGGTGTAATATTTGTGGAATTAAAATCAAAAGCGGATAGGAAAGTAAGTGTTCAGCGCTCTTTAGAGCTTTTACACAAAGGTGGGAACCTTTTAATTTTTCCTGAAGGCACATGGAATATAACAGAAAGCGTACCGGTTATGCCAATTTTCTCGGGAGCAGTAAATATGGCGTTAGAGACGGGTGCTGAAATTGTTCCAATAGCAATTGAACAATATGATAAAGAATTTTATTTAAGTATCGGAGAAAATATCAGATTTGATGGAGAAAGCGGGGAAAAACTGACAGAGAATTTGAGAGATGCTTTGTGTACGTGCAAATGGAATATTTTCGAGTATATGGGAATTCAAAAGAGAGAAGAAATACCAATAGATTAATGGGAGCAACATTTGAAGGTAATATGGGGAAATCAAAAGAATAAAGAGGTAACATTAGAAGAAATTGAATGTGGACGATTCCATGATAAATATGTGACCTCACCGAAAAATGCATTTGCTCATTTGGATAAGTTGATGCCAAATAGTGAGAACGCATTTCTTTTTCGTAGGTAAGAATTGTTAATGATTTTAATAAAAATAGTAGGATACAAAGGGATAAAATATATATGAATAATGCAGTTAACGAAAAAAATAGTGTTAATAAATCATCAGGAAAAGAAATATCAAAGGGAAAGCTTATGATAATTTTAGGATTATTGCCTAGCTTTATTTTGGCTTTAATCGTCGTAGGTTTTTTTATAATGTTACTAGTACAGGGAGAAAATTTAACTAATCCAAGCCTATTTGAAAGTGCACTTAATATTGCAGAAGCCGATATGATCAGTACAGCAATCACAATATGGGTAGGATTAAATATTTATAATCTAACAACAAAAGAAGAATTAGAGGATAAGATTGACGAAAGAATAAGCAAACATCTTGATTCTGTAAAGAAAAAAAATGCCCAAACGCTGGAAAATGAAATCCATAAAAATGCATTTATTAAGGAATTAGAAAAAAATCGGTATCGATATGCTATATCGGATTTTATATTAAGACATATTGAAAGGGTAAATAACAGTACATTTGATGGTATTGAGTATAAAAATGTACGCAAAATTGAAGAATATGCAGTTTTGTCTGCACAATTTTATGAAAAAAATCAATGGAAAAATAGTATAAAGTATGCCGAAAAACTTTTTGAAATAGTGAATGATTTCTATATAAAAGATATCGGGATAGTTGGACAAATTTATATATTTGATAGAAAAGGAGATGCTTATTTTTATCTTAATTCTACTAAGGGAAGAATAGAAAAAGATATAAGTGTGAAAGAACTTGAAAATGCAATTATATGTTATAAAGAAGAATGGGAACGACTTAAAAATATTGAGTCTGAAAAGATGATAAGAGCATATGCATTAAATGCTATTGGATATACATATCGACTTCTGTGCAGAGAAATTAATATAAATTCGAATGCTTCAAAATGGTATGAGACAACGATAAATATTATAGAATATGGGGAAAAAAGTTTAAAAGAAGATGCTAGTACAGGAAGATATATTAGAAATACAGGAATAGGATACGAACTATTATACTTTAATTTTGAAAAAATATGCAATTATATAGGCGCTCCAGAAATATGCAAAGAGTGTAGTAAAATACTTCAGAATAGTTACTATAATGCACATTTAAAAAGAGAAGAAGAAATAGAATGGAATGTTGCTAAAGGGATTGAAAAAAATGCAATTGAGGATGCAAAAAAAATTGTTAAGGAAAAATTGAAAGATGTTACAAGATTATATTATATAACGGCAATAAGAATGGATAAAGAAGACTATAAAGGGTTTAATAATATTGGGGCGTTTTATCTAAAACTGTTGGATGAAGAATTAGGAATTAATGCAGACAGAGAGGATAGTATAGACAACATATTAAGTAAAAAAATTAATGATAGTAATAGAGAAGAGTTATTAAGTAGAGTTTTAGAGGCTGAATATTGTCTTGTATTAGCTAAAGAAATATCAGAAACATTTGAAGATTGTAGATATAATTTTGCAAAAGCAAAGATGTATGAATATTTTTGTGTGAAAGATGTAGATAAAAAAGAGAATATAAAATGCCAAGCACTGGAAGAATTGAAAAAGATGGTTTTAATGAAAGAAACAATAGTATTTATGCAATATATTTTACGAAATTGTTATGAGGCTTTTAATGAAATAGATAAAGCAATAGAGGTTAATAACAAGTTACCATCAAAGGGGGACAAAGAAAAAATAAGTCAATTGTATGATAGGTTAAAAGATGGTGAAAACTATAAGTAGTTTTGAAAAATATAGAGAAAGAAACAAACTATAAAATATGATAAATCTGTATGATATGCTTGAAGCGAATAAAAGTAGGGAAATTAGCGGTGTAGAAGATTTACATATTTTATGAAAAAGAAAGGAAAATTAGCAAAAGATTTTTGCATATAGCAGAATATCTTATTCTAAGGATAGGTAAAGGAATTATGTATTATAAAGATTTACGCTCAGCAATTGAACAAACTTGTAGAAACTTTAAAAACAACAAATTTATAACTTATTACAAAGAAGATGATTCGGAGAAGGGTTGGACGTATAAAAAAGCATACGAAGATATTTTAGAGATTGAAAGTTTATATCAAAAACTTTCTTGCAAGGAACACGACAGAGTTGCGATTATTATGCAACATTCTCCTTTTGCAATATTAGCCGGTATTGGACTCGCCTATGCAGGGGCAACATTGGTTTTGATAGATGCCACGCTACCAATAAAAGAAATAGAGAAGTTATTAAAGAATTCTGATGTAGCGGCAGTGTTTTCCGTTTCAGATATTCTTGAAAATATAAACAAAAAAATAATAAGTCAGTATCCTTGTTATTGTTTGAATGCAGAGGGAAAGTTTATACATATATGTGACAGTAAAATGACGGCAAGAGAATGTGATATTTATGATGTTGAAGATGATGTGATGGCGATATTATATTCATCGGGAACAACTGCAAATATGAAGGGAATATGCATTACATATCAGAGTATTTTTGACTCTATTTCGATATATCAAAAAGTAAGCGGAGTAAAAGAAGGAACAAAATATTTGTTTATTTTGCCATTTAATCACATAGCAGGATTTACAGTAGCAATACAATATTTTTTCTTTGGATGCGAGTTGGGAATGTTAGAAAATGCAAGTTCCTCTAAATTAACAGAAGGATTTCAAAAATTTCAACCGGAATTTTTTGCTTTGGTGCCAAAAGTCTATGAGGTTATACAAGAAAAAATAGAAGCATCAATAAAAGAAAAAGGTGTTGTAGTTGATAAGATAATTCGTGGATTAATGTCTTTTTCAGGATTTGTGCGTAAAAATTTTGGGATAAACATTGGAAAGATTTTATTTAAAAGTATCAATAAGCAGGTATTTGGTGGGAAAATGACAGGATTAGGGACAGGAGCTTCTCCATGTAAAAAGGAGACAGCCTCTTTTTTCTTAAATCTTGGTTACAACTGGGCAGATTTTTACTCATCTACAGAAACAGGAGTTCCTGCTATTGCTACGGGAATTAATGATAGATACCCGGCGGGAAGTGTAGGAAATATTCATCAATTCAAAGAAATAGAAGTAAAAATTGTGGAAGCTGATAAGGATGGAATCGGTGAAATATGTGTAAAAACACCTCTTCGTATGAAGGGGTATTTTAGAGATGCAGAACTTACGAGAAAGGCATTTGATAAAGAGGGGTATCTAAAAACCGGAGATTTAGGTTATGTGAATAAAAAAGGATATTTATATATAACAGGACGAAAAAAGGAAGCAATTTTGCTACACAATGGAAAGAAGGTTTCGCCTATTGATGTTGAGGAAGTTTATAAAGAAAAGTTGCATGGATTGACTTTTGCATGTTGTGGAATTAGAGCAGACGATGGATTTGATGAAATTCATATGTTTGTTGAGAAAAAAACAGGAATACAAGATGATGAGTTGATAGAGAGAGTTGAAAAGGCAACGGGTGGTTCAGGACTATATCGGATTGCAAGAATACATTTAATAGAGTCTATTCCAATGACAACAGTAGGAAAGATAAAAAGAGGAGCATTAAAAGAATATATTCATGCAAAGAGTAGTAAGAATTCGAAAATAGTACAAACAAAAGAAAAAGATAGAACTATTCGGGAGGTTGCATTAGCTACGATTGCAAAGCTATCGGGGAAAGCAGTTACCCAAATTTCAGAAGATGATTGCATTTTAGAAGATATAGGGTTAGATTCTTTGTCTATATTCGAACTGGTTTCAACAATTGAAGGAAAATTCGGAATCAATATTGCAAGTGCGATGGGAGACGTGAAAACGGTAGATGATTTTATTCGATTATCAGAAAATCCGTCGACTACAAATAAAAAATTACAAAAATATGACATTGATGATTTCCCAATGATACGTACAGCAAGAGATATTAGGCGGTTGAAACGATATATGTGGTTATGTTCTCATTTGTGGAAGATAGAAGTAAATGGAATTGGAAATCTACCTAAGCAAGGAAACTACATTTTAGCACCGAACCATGAAAGTCATTTGGACGGACTATGGATTTGGACGTCTATATGTAAACAACAAAAAATAGATTTGTCAAAGATTTGCTGTATGGCGAAGGAGGAACACTTGGACAGTAATTTCTCTAGCAAATTTATGAATTTATTAGGAGGAATTCCGGTAGAACGCGCAGGAAATACTACTCAGGCAATGAAAAAGAGTATTGAATGTTTAAACAATGGATATAACATGTTAATACATCCAGAAGGAACAAGAACAAGAGACGGAAATATAGGAGTGCTAAAAGATGGTGTTGCAAGTTTAAGTAAGAACACACAGGTGCCGATTATTCCGGTGTTTATTGAAGGGGCAAGAGAGATTTATCCACCATATCGAAAATATCCAAAAATTTTTGATTTTAAACATTTTAGAAGAAGAAAAATTGCAATTAAAATTGGAAAAAGAATAGATACAAAGTTGCTTGAAGACACTCAGGTAATGAATGAAATAGAAACGTTTTTCGGGGGGTAAACAGACGTTTTTATAATGGCTATCCAAAATATAGAACAGCGGATGATTATAGTATCTTAGAGTCAATATTAAAGTTTTTGAATAAAATATATGATATTGAAGAAAAGGGGACAGATAATTTGTCAAAAGAGTCAGCCTATATTTTTTGTTCAAACCATGAAAGCTATTTAGACGGATTTGTTATTTTAAATTCTTTACAAAAGTAAAGATTAAAATAACCCAAATTGCATATTTAGCAGCGATACATACAAGCAAGGGATTTATAAATAAAAGAATTTTTCATTCTATGGGAGGAATTCCGGTTGATAGATTTGTGAATACTATTCCGGCGTATGAAGATGCAAAATATTGGTTAGGACAGGGTGGCTCATTATTGATACCCCCAGAAGGCGCACGTTCAGGAGATGGTTCTATGTTACCGTTTAAAAATGGAGCAGCTAAATTATCTATTGAAAGTGGAGTTCCAATCGTACCAATTAAGATAGAAGGAAATTTTGAAATTTTTCCAAGAACTAAAAGGCTGCCTAAAATCTTTGGATTAGAAGGAAAATACCCGATTAAAATTTTGATAGGAACTCCAATAGTTCCAAATGGATATGATGTTGAAAGACTGACACAAAAAATTCGAAAAGAAATAGAAAATATGGAGGGATAGCATTTGATTATAGGAATTGATGTTGATGGCGTTTTGGTAGATATGGAATTGTATCAAATAAAATATGGAACAAGATATTTTCAGAAAAAATATAATAAAGAGATTGTTAACCCTAAAGGCTATGATATTCAAGATATTTTTGATTGTACAGTACAGGAGAGGGAAGAATTTTGGACAAAATATATTTGGAAATATTGTTTGAAAGAACCAATGACATTGGGAGCAGCAGAAACTGTAAATAAACTAAGAAAACAAGGACATAAAATTTATATTGTTACTGGTCGGGCTCATACTACGGAAAAAGGGATTGTCGGTATGATATTCAGATGGATGTTAAAGAGTTGGCTAAAGAAGAACCATTTCAAATATGACAAAATATTCTTTTGCGCAGAAAGGGATAGTTCTACGGATAAGTTTGATGTTTGTATAAGAGAAAAAGTAGATGTGTTGGTGGATGACAAACCAGAAAATTTGTTAGCCCTGAAGAATAAAATTCAGGTGATTTGTTATCCGGCAGCTTGGAATGAGGATCGTAAGGAATTAAATGAGTATAGGATTAATAAATTTGAGGAAATTAGTGGGAAGATACAAAGGGATTAAAGGAGGTAAGCCATGGGAATAGAGGAGATTATTTCAATTATAGCAGGAATTTGTGCAATCGCGGCTTTTTTAGGAGTAGAGGATTTGAAAAAGAAATTTGGAATCGTTTTGATGTGTATAGTGAATTGTAGCGTTAAATGTATTTAAAGGTGAAACGTGTGTTTTTCCACCTGAGACAACACATGAGGAAACTGCAACGGAGAGAAACACAACTGAAGAAGTTACATATCAAACAGAAGTACAAGTACCAGAAGCGATAAGTATTACAGATATAAATATAGTAAAAGATCAATTTTTTAGTAGAGACGGTGTAGAGGAAGATATTTTTGGAAATATCTATGATGAGTATGTATGGACTGTGGTAGGTGGAGTGGGGGCACAGAATAAAATATGTGAAGAATATGTAACGCAAGGAAAATATAAAAGATTAACAGGTACTTTATTTGTAGATAAAGATGCTCCAGACAAGAATTCGTTTAAGATGAAAATATATGTGGATGGTAAGAAAATATTCACTTCTCCAACAATTGAAAAGAAAACTAAGCCCTATTCTTTTGATGTGGATGTTTCAGGTGCGGAGTTTGTAAAACTAGAAATTGTATTAGTCGAAGGAACATCAAGTATGGAATCAGGTTGGTATGAGGAAGCACGAGCATTCATAGCAAATGCTGAGTTTTCGAGTGAATAAAGGTGAAAATATATTAATGTATCCTAAGAGAACATGGAATTTAACACTAAGTAAACGAATGTTATTTTTGTCTGGGGATTGTCGATTTGGCAAAGAGAGACAGATAAATATTGATTTCTATAAGGAGGAGTAAAAGTATGACAGAGTAAATTTTAACGGGGTATCCGTCCATAGATAAGCCGTGGTTGAAAAAATATTATAGCGATATGATTGAAAAGTCGATTGAGCCGAAAACCATCTACCGAAACATTTATGACAACAACAAGAATCATCTCAATGAGACCGCCATTCTATTTAAGGGATTCCGCATAAACTATGGCAAGATGTTTGACGATACAGAAAAAATTGCCTGTGCGCTGAAAGCATTTGGTATTGGTGTAGGAGACGTCGTCAATATGTGTGTTTCAATGGTTCCGGAGGCAGTGTGTTTGTTGCTGGCTTGCAATAAGATTGGGGCATTGGCAAACTTTATCAATCCATTGTTCACAACGGAGCAAAAGGTTGAGCTTCTTAATGAAACAGACGGCAAATTGTTGATTATCTTGGATGCCATGTTTTCTTATATGGAAGAGGCTGTTCCTAATATAAATATGGAGAAAATTGTTATTTTGCCAGCTGTGGCATCCCTTCCACTGCCTATTCGTTTATGGGCAAATATAAAGCAGAAAAATGAAAGATTGTCGGTTTTCTGTCGTACGAGCAAAAAATATCTATCATGGAAAAAATTTTTGGATAGTGGAAATTTGTTTGACGATGAAACTGAGGCAGCCTATGAGTCAGAACGTCCAGCAGTAATGGTTTATTCTTCTGGAACCACAGGTGCGTCAAAAGGTATCGTTCTGACAAATGATGGAATTTGTGCGACAATTTCTCATTATAATAGTGATGAATTTATCTATGATAGGGGGGACACATTTCTTTCAATTGTTCCTATTTGGTTTTCTACTGGGAACATACTTTGCATGCTCATGCCAATTTGTTTGGGGATATCTGTTATTTTGGAACCAGTGTTCAACAAGGAAAATTTTGTGAAAGATATTTTGCAATATAAACCGAATATGACATTAGGAGCAACAGGCCTTTGGACACATTTGATTCATTGTGTGGAAGCAAAAAATGCGGATATGTCATTTTTTAAATATCCTATAATAGGTGGTGAGCGTGTATTGCCAGAAGCAGAGCATAAAATTAATGTATTTTTAAAAAAACATAATTGTGTTTCGTCAATTATTAAGGGGTATGGAATGTGTGAATTGGGCAGTACCGTCACGACTACTTCTGCAAAGCATAGTAAACTAGAGAGTGTAGGATATCCTATTAAAAAAGTGAATATTGCTGCATTCGATCTTGTGACCAATGAAGAAATGCCATATGGTAAGCGTGGAGAACTGCGAGTTTGCTCTGCAGCACACATGAAGGGTTACTTCAAGAATTCGCAAGCTACAGAGGAATTTTTTAAGCAGGATGCAAGTGGGAATCTATGGGGGTGTACGGGGGATATTGGTTATGTGGATGAAGATGGAGATGTGTTTATTTGTGGACGTACTTCTGACTGCTTCATTGCTGAGGATGGTAGTTGTGTATATTATTTTGATATTGAGGCAGCAATTTTGGAGGAAACTGCTGTCATGGATTGCAAGACAATTCAGACGGAGGACAAGAAATTAGTGGCACACATTATCTGTGGGGATAGTTATAGTGGTAAGGAGGATGATTTGATTAAAAACCTCTGTGCTCGGTGTGAGAAACTGCCATGTCATGCCCGACCGACACACTATAAACTACGGGATGATTTTCCTGTTCATGCCAATGGCAAGCGAGATAATGAGTCACTTCGGAAAGATGAGGAAAATTTGATTCGGGTATAACCGTATGATAAGAGGTTGCGCCTATGGTAATGGGGAGTAAAATTTCTTTATACGTGAAAATATATTAATGTATTCTGAGGGAACATGGAATTTAACACCAAGTAAATTAATGTTACCCTTGTATTGGCAACTTTTAAGTGAGATATATGGGAAATGTTTCCTGTTGAAAATAGATGCAAACAATCGGAAAAGAAATTTGAGGAAATGGTTAAAAAAAGAATTGAGGAATATCCTAAATTGGATGTTGAATATGAAGAAACGATAATTAGGACATGGTTATAGAGAAAAATATTTGTCAAAGAGTGACAGATAAATAAAGGTCTAATGAAAAAGGATAAAAGCGAGGAAATCTAGTGTGGCAGAATAAATTTTATCAAAAATATGCGTTGAGAAGGATTGATTCTTATAAGAATAATAAACAACGGTATGTAGAAACGGATAATTTATTATCAGGAATATCGTTAAGAAGATTAATACATCCTTATTTGAAAAAAATTTTACAAGTAAGAAATAAATTGTCTGGGTTAAGTTACAAAATAGTTGATGACAAATCTAATTTGCAACAAGGTGAGACTGTAATATATGCAATAACTCATATTGGAAAGTTTGATTTTGAGGTAGTTATGGATGCATATGTGCCATTTTGCTATCCAGTGGCAGGAGACTGGGAGTTGATGTATGGTGAAATTGATGATTATTTTCTTAGGTTAAATGGTGTACTTTATGTAGACACGAGTGATAGAAAGGATAGAAATAATACGACTAAAGCAATAGCAAAGATGTTAAATCAAGGAATATCAATTTTGATTTATCCCGAAGGAGTATGGAATTTAACAGAGTCTTTACCAATGATGAAAATCTTTCCAGGAGCAGTTAGAGTTGCAAAGGTTTGTAATGTACCAATAGTACCTGTTGCTGTTGAACAATATGGAAAACATTTTCTGGTTAATATCGGAGAGAAACTTTATATAAGAGATGGCGAAAAGGAAGAAGTTGTTAGACTTAGAGATTCGCTGGCTACGTTGCAATGGAATAATTGGGAACTGATACCAATCTCGAAACGCAAGGATATACCAAGTGATTATTATCAAAAATATGTTGAGAGTAAATTAGCAGAGTGGCCCAAATATAATTTGGATATTATAAATGGGAGAATGTATAAAGATAAGAATTTAACAGAACCGAAAGAGGCATTTGAGCATTTAGAGTATTTGATACCATGTAGGGAAAATGCATTTTTGTGGAGAAGATGAATGAAGAATTTGTTTATTAGTGGTTTAGATAAAAAAGACGTAAGTCATTTTACTTCAGATATAGCTCTATTTTTGAGAAAGAAAATGGATAAACCTTTTAAGAAACTTTGCAATTGTTTTACAAATGCTAAGATTATTCGCATGGAATGTAATACTTGTTTAAGTGATGAAGAGTACTATTATCAGTTAAACTTAGAGCAGAATTCAAGTTACTCGTATTCACTATCAAAGAAAAAGAAGGTCAATAATATAGTGGTAGAAAGGTATCCACATCTGAAAAAAGATGAAAGTTATATTTTTGTGGGAAATCATACCTGCCCGGAAGACATTGAAATGATGTTAAATGTTATTGACCGTAATACATATTTAATATTAGGTTCCTTAGAAACGCTAAAATATAATCCGGAAGCGTATTTGACTTGGCTGAATGGAATGATTGTATTTGATATTTTGAAAGCAAAATCACGAAAAGATTTGTTTCCAAAAATGGAAAGAGTATTGAAAACGAACAGCATTTTAATTTTTCCGGAAGGTTCTCACAACTATCACCCAAATAAACTCATTAATAATATATTTGATGGACCTGTCAATTTGGCAATGAAAACAGGAAAGAAAATTGTTCCCATTAGTTTAGTTAGAGATGGAAAGAAGCGTGTTTCATATATTGATGTTGGTAATCCAATTGATGTACAGAGTCTTTATTTGAACGTTAAGGATTATTATCCTAGAGAAGAAGATAACGAGAAGTATAGAATCAAATATATAAGTAGTTATCTTAGGGACAAGATGGCAACAGCTGTGTATCATTTGATTGCAAGACATATTGATTCAATAGAGAGAAGCAGTTATGAGGATATCAAAGGATATTTTATTGATAATTATGTAAATGATGCCTTTTCAAAGTTGAGTTGGCAACATGATGTTTTTGAGGCAGAATATCTGACAAAAAAGAGTAGAGAAGAGCAAGAATATGAGGAAGTAGTTCAGACACTTAGTAATTTGAAGTTAAATAAAAAAGTACTGGTAGAAACATCACTGGATAATAGAGAGTATGTTTTAAAGAAAATAGATTTGGAAAAAAATGATGTCGTTTCTAATATGAGAAGGAAATTTTATGTGATGAAACAAAAGAAACGATAATTTAAAGTGAGGATAACATGTATAATAAATTTCTTGAGAGATTATTAGATAACAAACCAGAAAATGTATTATCAAAACATAGTATAAGAATAAGAAAAATTATAAGCCCGCTACTTAGATTTATAGCACCATTTGTAACCCCAAACTCTAAGTTGAAAGTTTTGAGACGTGCAAATATACCCAATCAACCTGTTATATTTGCAGCAACACACGGATTTCGAGAAGATGCAGAACATACAATAATTATGACAAAAAGACAAGCATATGTGCTAAACGGAAGTATATCACAGGTTTTAAATTCATTTGATGGGATAACGGCATGGTTAGCAGGGATGATTTTGGTGGATAGAACGGACAAAACAAGTCGTGCATCTTCAAAAGATAAGATGGTATATGCTCTGAAGTTAGGAACCAGTATAATTATGTATCCAGAAGGAACATGGAACAAATCACCAAATGAGCTTATAAGTGGGTTATTTCCAGGAATATATGATGTTGCTAAAGAGAGTGGAGCGTTAGTTGTTCCGATTGCTACCTATCGTAATGGAAATAAAGCATATGGAATTATGGGTGAAGCTTTTAATATTAGCACTTATGATAGAGATATAGGTATTACAATGTTACGAGATAAAATGGCTACAATGCAATATGAGATGATAGAACAATATGGTCAATGTAAGCGCTCGGATTTGCCATATGGGAAGGAGGCAGATAAATATTGGAAAGAATATATCGATAATCTCATGGCAGAAGCTGAGTTCTACGAATATGAACTTGAACGTTATACGAAATATCGCCCCAAAGGAATTACAAGTCCGCAGGAGGCATTTGCTTTTATGGAGAAATTAGAACCGAATAAGAGAAATGCTTTTCTATTTCGTAGAGAATGAGATGATGAATATAAAAAGCCGTAATCCTAAATTTTAGAGATTACGGCTTTTTCGCACCTACTCATCAAGTTTCTTACGTAGCAGTTCATTTCTAAGTTGGGTTCTGGTGGCAGAATCCAAATCATCAAATTCGTTTCTGGTAAGTGGAAGCTTATCATAATATTCAATCTGATTTTTTTGCCAAAGTTCGTACATATCCTTTCCGACGAAGTAGGATTTAAAACTCTCCCGGTGTTCCGCATAATTAGATAAAAACATACACATATCAACATTCATTTTGTGTTCTTCATCCCGGCTGTCAAAGGTGATGCCAGTAATGAGGGTGTGGTCGTCATTTTTATCGATATGAATGTCAAAATGTAGTTCTGGTATTTTTTCCATTTCAAATAAGAATTCAATAATGTCGCTCAAAGTGGAAATAGTGGTTTTAGATTCCGTTAATCCACAGAGCCAATCTACAGATACATTAAATTCTTTTGCGATTGTAATCAGCATATCGGTGGATGGAGAGATTGCCTCATTCTCATAACTGGAGAGCGTTGACTGCCGGATTCCCAGCTTGGCAGCAAACTCTTTCTGATTCATACCCAATGATTTTCTTAATACTTTTATCTGTGTAGCAAAGTTTTTTTCCTGCATAAAATCCCTCTTTTCAAATTCAATAACATAACAAGTATAACATAAGCAGGAAATATCATCAAGAATGAACAATATGATTAATAAAAATATAAATAGTTGACAAAGATACATTTTTAATGTACTATATCACTGCAAATGATATTTAGGATTTAAAGAAAGTAGAAAAGGGGTGATATGGAATGAACTATTTGATGACAGCAAATGATGTAGCGAATGAATTAGGTGTTTCCAAAGGACATGCATACAAAGTGATTCGCATCTTAAATGAAGAATTAAGAGAAAAAGGATTTGTTGTTATTACCGGAAAAATTCCCAGAGCATTTTGGGAGAAGAAATTTTACGGTTATACAAATCAGAAGACATAAGGAAGGAGTTGATGAAAATGCCTGCATATAAAGATGAAAAGCAGAATACATGGTATTGCCAGTTCTATTATAAGGACTGGCAGGGTAACAGTAAGAAAAAGCGGAAACGAGGTTTCAAGACAAAGAAGGAGGCGTTGGAGTGGGAAAGCAATTATAAATTAAGAGCAAATGCAGACATGGATATGTTGCTAAAGGATTTTGTGGAAGTTTATTTCAGGGATAAAGATGGTGAACTGAAAGAGCGGACAAAGAAAAATAAGCGGTATATGATTGAAACACATGTCCTCCCGTTCTTTGGTACAAAGAAAATGAATGAAATTTCCCCGGCAGATATTATTCAGTGGCAGAACGAGATACGAAGTTTGAATTATTCACAGACATATTTAAGGATGATACAAAATCAGATTACAGCATTATTTACCCACGCACACAACATTTACAATCTGGAGAACAATCCGTGCAAGAAAGTAAAGAAGATGGGAAAGTCAGATGCGGATAAATTAGACTTCTGGACAAAACAGGAATATGACAGATTTATTGAAACCATTGATAAGGGAAGCCGATATTTTGTAATCTTTGAAATTCTGTTTTGGACCGGATGCAGAGAAGGGGAAATGCTGGCGCTGACAAAGCGGGATGTGGATTTTGAAAATAATCGCTTGAGTATTTCTAAAACGTATTATCGGAGTGGTGGCAAAGATATTATTACGACACCAAAAACAGAACAGTCAGTGCGAACAATAGAACTTCCGGAATTTCTGACAAAGGAAATTAAGGATTACACTGACAGGGTTTATGGAATGGAAAATGATGACAGATTGTTTCCGATTGTAGCGGAAGCGGTACAGAGAAAATTCCAGAGGCATATTGAAAAAGCAGGAGTTAAGAAAATCAGAGTTCATTCGCTAAGGCATTCCCATTGTGCATACCTGATACATCAGGGAGTGGCACCGTTGGTAATTAAGGAAAGATTAGGACATACGGATATCAAGATAACGCTAAATACATACGGACACTTGTATCCAAACCAACAGAGGCAGGTGGCAGATATGTTGAACAGCCAAAAAGAAAATACCTCCACCGATTAGGCAGAGGCATTTAGCCATAGCAAAGGCAGAGCCTTCACATATGTATCTCGCAAATACAGTATAACAAAGGCTCTCCTTGCTGGCAATGAAGAATTATATCATTGGGTGTTTGATAGTTAGAAAAAGTTTGAGTATTTATGACAATGATGAAACTTGGATTTAAACAAAAGGAGAGATATGGTTATGGAGAAGGGAATGGATTAATTTTTTGAAAACGGAGCATTCGTATCGGTATTCGAAATTAAGAAGAGAAAGTCAGTTGAAAGTTGTGGCACATGAAGTGGAAACAGAAGCGAATGAAATGTTGGAACGATTGGAAAAAGAATATTATGAGAAACATTGTGATGAGTGTAATGGATTCATGGAAACTTGTCGTATTAGAGAGCAGGCAAGGATGATGGCAGAAGAGATTGTGAGACATGAAATAATATACAAGATTAGATAAGCGGGAGTGTTTTGGTGGAAGACGGTTTGGGGTAAATGTGCTTGTTGTGAATAGTGATTGTGGAACAGTAGGTAGGAGTATTTTATTGATATGGGGAAGGATATTGTGGTAGCCTCGGTTACTGTATTTTCGGCACTTTAATGTGCCGTATAAGCCCTCGGCAGAGCGCAAAACCTGCGCAGCAGGTCGCACTTTTGATATGGAAGCCACGCATAAAAATTCGCTTTGCGAATGGCGTGTGCGTAGGTCATCATCCGCAGCGCGGATGATGCTACATGTCAAAAGTGCTTTTGCGTTACTTTTGACAAAAGTAACAAAACCTAGTGGAGAAATCTATGGAGGCAAAGGAGAGATGAACCATGGGAATATTAACGAGGGAAATATTTGAGGATGTTTTTTATGAAAAAATATATATAGAAATAACATGGGAAATCATTGCAGAGAATTGTGGATATGGAGCTGGGTAATAACAAAATTTGAGAGAAAGGAATTTTTGAAAATGAAGTTTATTGGAGTTGATTTGGGAAAATACAAAGGGGGAATTTTTGATGGAGAGAACAATAAGTATTATGGTTGGCAAAGGTTCTTACAGTCACAACCGACGTTCATTCGTAGCAAAGAATGTTGATGAAAACAGAATAGATAGAAATGTGGTTTTCAAAGATGAGAAAATTAAAAATGTGTATCATGAATTGTTTGATGAGGCTCAACAAAGATATAACGATAAGCAGAAACGTAAGGATAGAAAAATAGATAATTATTACGAAAAGATTCGCACGAGTAAGCAGGAAAAATTGTATCACGAGATTATTGTTCAGGTAGGAAATAAAGATGATACAAATGCCAGAAGTTATGAGGGGATTGTTGCAAAGAATATATTGAAAGATTATATGAAGGATTTTGAGAAAAGAAATCCAAACTTGCGAGTTTTCGAAGCCTATCTACATATGGATGAAGAAACGCCCCATCTGCATATTGATTTTATTCCTTTTGTAACTGGGAGCAAAAGAGGAATGGATACAAGAGTTTCACTAAAGGCTGCACTGGATGCACAAGGTTTTCGGGGAAATTCAAGAGGAAACATAGAATGGAAGCGGTGGGTGGAGTCAGAGAAAGAAGAATTGGCAAAGGTTATGGCAAATCACAAAATTAATTGGTTGAAAAAGGGAACCCACGAAAAACATTTGTCGGTATTGGATTTTGAAAAGAGGGAACGGGCAAAAGAAGTAAAGCAGTTGGAGGAGCAGATAAAAGAAAAGGATGATGAAATAGTTCGGAAGAAGAGGTGGATAGATTTACAGTTGCAGACGGATAAAATCATTCGGGAGTCGATTGAAGAGAAAAGGGAAGAGTTAAAATGTGTTCGTTCGGAGCTTGAGGATGAAAAGGCAGAAAAAGAGAAAATTCAAAAAGAAACGGATGGTTTGCGACAGAAAAAACGTGAGATTGAAATTGATGTAATCGGTTTGATGGAAGAACGTAGTGAAGTGCAAAAGGATTATTCAGAATATGCGAGAATGTCGAAAAGTTTGGATGAGGTAGTGGAGCAATATGAAAGCGGATGGCAATACAGATTGCAAGAGCCGGAGCGATTAATGAGTACGAAGAATTATAAGGAAAAATATGTGGAGCCATTGTTGGTGAGATTGAAGCGTTTACTGAAGTCGTTACTAGATATGTTGAGGGGATTGCAGTATCGGGTAATGAGAGCAGAAAGGGAGAATGTGGAATTGAAGGAGCGGATTGAAGATAAAGATATGATGATAGAGTATCAGGGGCGGGAGATAGAAAGGTTGGAAGAGATAGAGGAAAAGTACGATGCGGTCGTAGAGGAATTGGGGGAAGAGGTTGTTGAGAGGATTGTGGGGAGAAATCAAGAATTGGAACGTGAAAAGCAGCATTATTTGGAACGCAGATAGGGATGTCGGTATTTGGAAATTTATGGGTGGGAATGTGGTGGAGGGTGTGGTAGAATTAGAAGAGAGTTGTAGAATGGAAGAGGGGGGTGAAGATAGTGGAATATTTTAGCATAGTAAATTTGTTAATTTGGATGTTTTGTACGATGTTATTTGCTATAATTCCTGTTGGATTAATACAAATAATGTCAACGGGAATAATAAAGAGAAAACTATTGAGACAGTGTCTTGTTATAATATATAAAATTATGGAGAAGATTTTCTTTGTGGTAATGACAATTCCGGCAGTATTATTATTTGCAGATGCGTTGAGGTATCTGTATGTGTTGATTTATTTCATAAGTTTTAGCGCAAGCGAAAATTATAATTTATCTAGTTATATTACTTTATCTCTAACACTAATTGGTGTTGGACCTTTTGTAAGTTTGTGCTGGAAAATAATTAGAAAGAAATGGTACAAAGATAATCGCGAAAAAGCATATCATAAGTGGATGGGAATAGGCCTCTTTGACAGAACTACAATAATGATCAATAAGTTTCCAATTAAAGGAATAATGCATGTTGTTAATTTGGGATTGGTTATATTGGCGAACACATCAAAATTAATTAATGCTGATTTAGGACTGACAACAAATATTATATATATGAGTATTGCAACATATTATGCATTTGATAAAGTTTGGGAATATTTTTTAAAAAAGTATAGCGTTTTTTGGGGAAAACTTGACAATATAATTTTTGATACTAAAAATATAGAGGCAGAAAAAATGCCAATATTTGAAAAAGTTTCTAAAGCAAGAAAAGAGTTATTAGGCTATTATATAGATACTGGAAAATATGAAGTAAAAGAAGATGATAAATCGAAATTTGATTTTACTATATAGTATTTATTAAAGAATGGAGATATTATGCAGATTAATGACATAAAACGTATGGCTCATACAATCATAGAGCAGGGACATATAGAAAATGATTATATTGAATATAAGAAGTCTGCAACTTTTAAGGCAAAGATTTTGAAAACAGCGTGTGCCTATGCCAATAATTATATGAATCGAGAAATTGGATTGATTTTTATAGGTATTGAAGAAGTGGATAATAAGGAAACTGGAGAAAAAGCTGTTCCTAAAAGACCGATAACTGGAGTAAAAGAAGGCATGATTGAAACGGTTGAAAATTCTTTGAAAAAATTGCTTTCTAACGTACATCCACGTATTTCTTATCATTTAATTATAGACATGATTGATGGTGAGTATTATATTGTTTTAGCTGTAGAACCGGGAAATGCAGGACCATATCAAACAAGTGATAAAGCGGAGAAAGACCAAGATATCAAATTGAAAGCAGGTCGATATATTAGAATTAAAAGGGATTCGATACTTCCAAACCCAAAACAGGAGTTTGAATTGTTAAAGAAGTTTGCGGATTATTCCTTTAGTTCTAACCTTAATGAAACAGCAACGATTGATGATCTTAGTTATGAGTATATAAAAGAATATCTTATTGCAACCAATGCGAAACAGGATATTCGTGAAATGTCTAAATTGGATATGGCAAAAGCGATGGGACTTATTAGTGAAAGTGAGTATGGTGGATATCGTGCAAAGAATTTTGCGGTTCTTATGTTTGCAGAAAAACCAGACAAGTTTATCCCAAATGCTCATGTGGAAATCATCAGAGAAGCGGTTGGAACGGATAAGATGGAATCAAAAATTTTTGACGGACCGATTTGGATTCAGGCAAAGCAAGTGAGTAAATATTTTAAAGACAATATTATGGCTTCTTACACCATTAGAGACAGTGATACAGTAGAACACAGAATTGTGTATAACTGGCCACTTGCAATGTTTGAGGAGTTGGCGACAAACTGTATTTTGCATAAGGAATACGAGAATAACAATTATATCGGTATTTATGTGTACAGTGATAAAATTACGTTTGTAAATCATAACAGACCAAAGCCACCAGTAACGATTGAAGATTTGAATATGAATCGTAGTTTTGATGATCGTCAGTATTTGAATGAAGAGTTGAAAGATATGTTTTTTTCACTTGATTTAATTGAGTCATATGGATCGGGTATCAGAAGGGCAAAGGATGCAATGGAAATGAATCATTCACCAGAGTTGAAATTTTTACCGGATAATGATGTGGATGACTATACAATGGCAGTGGCTCATATTAATGAGGAATTTGTGAAGACGAGGGATGAGGAGAAATTAGATGGTAGTGACAAAGATACTACCACTAAAACTACCACTAAAACTACCACTAAAATATCAAAAGAAGATTTGATTATTAAGATGATTCAAGAGAATCCTCAAATTACTGCGGAAGAAATGGCAGAAGAACTTGAAATATCAATAAATGGAATTCGATATTATATTAAGAAGTTAAAGAAAGCAGAAAGACTGATAAGAGTTGGCTCTACGAAGAAAGGGCATTGGAAGATAGATAAGAAAGAAAAAAGATTTTCTAGACAAAATGAGACAAAAAATATAAAATTATAATATCATTGTAAAAGGAATAAGCGACAGCAAATAATTGGAGGAAAGAGTTATGTCAGAAACATTTAAATTGCCAGCATCATCACAAGAAGAATTAATAAAAATAATTCAGGCATATGCATCTGAAAAGGAAGGGACAGTGTTATCATTAGATGATATTTCACATTCAACAGGAACTCCACGGACTGTAGTTAGTGCAAATAATGGTTTCTTAATGCAAATAGGGTTGATAACAGAGGGAAATAAGAAAGCTGCATCAGAAAGTGGTAGAGCATTAGGTCGAGCATACATTTCAAAAATAGATTATGAAGTTGAACGAATTTGGAAAGAAGTAATAGCAGAATCTGATTTTTTAAATCGTATGATTTCAGCTGTAAGAATAAGAAATGGTATGGATAGAACTAGTTTATTAAATCACATTGTATATTCTTCAGGACAAAAGGATACAAAGCAGAATAGAACAGGAGCGGGAGCTCTTATTGAAATATTTAAAAGTGTATCAATATTAGATGAAACAGATGGAAAGTTAACGGTTATAGAAGCAGAGCAATCAACAGATGGAAAGGCGATGCAAGATATTGAAAATACCAGTCAAGTCATGGAGAATGATAATGTAAGAAAAGGTATTTCTCTACCTACAGAGAGTAACATTCATATAAATATAAATATTGAGTGCAAAGTTGCAGAATTAGATGAACTTTCTGATAAAATTAGTAATTTGCTAGAAAAGGTAGGTAAATAGATTACAGAAAGTAGGTGTGCAATGTCTTATAATATTGTATTAACCACTGCAGAAGATATTGTTGCTGTTGTAGATGCTATTGTTGCCAAAGGAGAAGGGGTAACAAAGAATTTTGTTTCGAAATTTACTGGTATTGCTACTGATGAACAAGTGGATAAAGCAATTAAAATGTCAATGGAATTGCAGTTGGTGGAAGAAGATGGTAAAACATCAAAATATAAAATAAAATCTATACTAGCAAGAAAACTAGTTACTGCATCGAGTGATAATCAAAAAGCAGCAATCATGCGAATTATATTAGAACAGTATGAACCATATAATGTATTTAAAACAAGATATGAATATACGAAATCAATTGAATTAGCATGTAGTCAAACTAAAATACTATTTGAGATGGACTCTAATGAAAGAGACATTAAGAGTACACTTATTAGTGTTGCTACATATGCAAAAGCGTTGAAGAGTGAAGGGGCAAGTTTATATAGTTTTATTGAGGAAGACAATAATGAGACTTTAATAAATCAAGTCTTGTCAGAGAGTGCAATAACAGAAACAACTTTAAAGCAGTATTGGGGAGAAAGTATCTGCTCATTACTTAGTCAAGCAATTATATTTTCTCCGCTTTCTGATGCATTATTGAAAACTAAGTCGAATCAAATAGATACACGTGCAGTTATAGTGTATGCTGCAAATACATTTGAATCCTTTCTTGACCAATATGCACAAGTTAAAGGTGTGTCTTTAAGTGGTAAAAATGGAATTATGCAGAAAAGAGATGCGTTAACTGCACATTTATCAAAGAAACATAGAGGAATGATTGACTATATTGGACAAATTCGAAATGCAGCAGATCATGGAGCGGATGTGGACGAAAATGGACAGATGTGGAATATTACTGTGGAAACAGCAATAATATATCCACGAATAGTTGCGATAACTATTAGGGATATATTACACAGAGACAATGGTATTATAGAAGTATAAAATTTATATATTACTTGGTTCTATTTTGGTTCTAAAAATTTTCGAAAATAGAAATATCCTATAGAATAAACAAAAAAATGATGATATGACTTCACTAAAATCAACTGATATTACAATATATCAATCTGCGTCAAGGCGTGAAGGTGGTAGAACAGTAGGTTCAGGTAAGGTTGCTACAATTATTGAATAATTTTCGTTTTACTAAGAGAACAATAAATAAGTAAAATAAGTCCATTTGAGTGCTTGCATTCAAATGGACTTTCTTTTGCTTATTTATGGGACGACAGTCCCGACCGAGATGAAGCGTCAGCGAAATCGAGGTGTTCTCGGAATAGAGCGCAAGCTCACTATAAATAAAGAAAACCACGGTCATGTTTACACGAATGATGTGACCCCAAAAAGTTAGACTTTTATTGCGTAACAGGTTTTAATATCTGTTACGCATTTTTTATGCAACCAAG
>ENA-UPXC01000198-UPXC01000198.1-human-gut-metagenome-genome-assembly--contig:-NODE-198-length-98849-cov-14.799893_pt1 | contig 98849 bp, 94 predicted proteins | sample MGYA00250047_ERZ773371 | MGnify/ENA primary metagenome ERZ773371 (study PRJEB29103, sample SAMN06111975) | human gut metagenome | biome: human gut; feature: ankylosing spondylitis patient; material... | reverse complement strand
ATGGATGCTTTCTTAGTACCGCTGCCAGCGACAACAAGCGGAAGCGCTCCTGAAAACAAACAGTTCTATTTTTTATATTTCTATACACTTTGTTGGCATGCAATACAACATAACCTTAGGAAATCCGTAACACTACCTGCAAGTGGCAGTTCATAAGTTAAACTCTGGTTATAAATACTTGCGGATTTCTTCAATCAGGGAAGCATATTCTGCATCTGACAGGAATTTTTCACCCGGATTCATGGCAAAAACGCCACCCCATTCATAGCCATCTGTGTATTTTGGTACAAGATGGAAGTGAAGATGATGTCCGGTGTCACCGTAGGCACCATAGTTGATCTTCTGAGGATGGAATGCCTTGTGAAGAGCCTCTGCTACATGGTTGATATCTTCCATGTAAGCAGCGCGTTCTTCGGCAGTCAACTCTACAATCTCACTGACGTGTTTCTTATGGGCAACGATCACACGTCCTTTATGGCTTTGTTCTTTAAATAAATAAACTTTGGAGGATGGAAGTTCACAGATTTTAATGCCGAACTGGGCAACTAAGTCACCTTCCATACAATAAGCACAATTCTGATCTGTCATAATCTGTCTCCTGTCTTATTTCTGGTTGAAATGTACAGCGAAACCGGCGATTTCATCTTTTAAATAAGCAACTGTGATATTTCCTTTTGCATCATATTTGAAAGAAGACTCATCAAATACAAAACCACGTTTCTCTAAGTGGTACATTGCACGTGCAAGATAGTTTGTCTGGATTGCGATATGACCACAGGTTCCACGTCCTGGATTTTTCATCATTTCGATAAGAGAGCCAACAAACATAGAGCTGTTTCCAACTTTTACATCCTGTCCAAGTAATGTAGCGAATTTTGCAGAATCAGAAGCAGCAGCTTCCTCAGATGCATTGTTTACACCAACGTGAAGAAGTTTGAAACCTAACATGGTAGAAACTGCTTCTTTTGTGAGTGCTGTGATACCAGCCCAGTCTTTTGCAGCAACAAGGTCTTTGCTTACCATCCAGGAACCGCCACATGCGATGATTTTGTTGAAATCAAGGTAATTTGTAAGGTTCTTCGCATTGATTCCGCCGGTTGGCATGAATTTCATATTTACATAAGGAGCTGCCATGGATTTGATCATGTTTAATCCGCCGGCTGCCTCTGCAGGGAAGAATTTTACAACATCAAGACCAAGTTCAATAGCAACTTCAACGTCACTTGGGTTAGAGCATCCAGGAGTAACCGGAATTCCTTTTTCTACACAGTATTTCACTACCTTTGGATTTAAGCCAGGACTTACAATGAATTTTGCTCCGGCGTTTACAGCGCGGTCAACCTGCTCTGTAGTAAGAACGGTTCCGGCACCTACTAACATTTCTGGGAACTGCTCAGCCATAATACGGATAGATTCCTCAGCGGCAGCAGTACGGAATGTAACCTCTGCACAAGGAAGTCCTCCGTCACATAATGCTTTTGCTAAAGGAGCAGCGTCCTCTACGTGATCCAGGGCGATAACAGGTACAATACCAATTTTGGAAATCTCTTCTAATACTTTGTTCATGATGATTCTCCTTATCATTCTTATTTTCTCATCCATGTTTTGGATGATTGTGTTCTAATATAAAGTTCCATTATACGAAACAATGTTCCATAAAACGGTACGGTTTTATTATAACATCAGAAAAACGGATGTCAATAGTTCCAACTCAATTCCCTTGACATTTCTAATAGTAGCTGTTAATATGAGAAAAAAGAAAGTTCCACAATATGAAACGAGAATCTGAAATATGAAACATATAGGTAAATCCAGAGTTTTTTTTGGTTTTACAGAATTATATTGTGAACAGGAAGAAAGGGACACCTACGATGGCAGAAGAAAAAGAAACAAAAAATCCGGTGCAGTCTGCAGAGCGGATTTTCCAGGTGCTTGAGATGTTAGCAGAGCATGGCGAGATGGGGTTAATGGAGATCAGCACAGAACTCGGACTTCACAAAAGTACGGTCCACCGCTTATTAATGTCCTTGATCTATATGGGGTATGCAAAACAGGACGAGACAACGCAGAAATACATGCTTTCTTACAAAATCGTGAGCATGGCGGGAAAAATCTTAGAGCGTACCGACATTTTACAGATCGCAAAACCTTATATGGAGCGCCTGTCCGATATCAGTGGGGAGGCAGTGCATCTTGTACAGCGGGAAGGCAACAACATTTTGTACATCTATAAAATAGAAGCAAAAGTTGGCACGATCCGCATGGTATCACACGTCGGCATGGTGCATCCGATGTATTGTTCCGGTGTGGGCAAGGCGATCATGGCAACGCTTCCGGAGAAAGAAGTAAAACAGATCTGGAACGAGAGCATTATTGAGAAGAAAACGGATAAGACGATCACTGACATTGACGAGATGATGCAGGTGTTAGAGGAAGTCCGTAAGAACGGTTATGCGTTAGACGACGAGGAGAACGAGGAGGGCGTGCGATGTATCGCTGCCTGCCTGCATGGTTACAGCAAGGAAGTGAAATATGCATTCAGCATTTCCGGACCGGTCAGCCGTATGACGAGAGAGCGCGTGGAAGAACTTGCCGTGGATGTGAAAAAAGTACAGGAAGAATTATCAAGAGAACTGGGGTATTATCCACAAAATTAAATTTTTTTACAGAATATGTATAAGAAAAAAATCGATGGTCATACTATTTTTGAAGAACAGAGAAAATATACTCTGTAAAAGAAAAGGAGAAATGACTATGAGAAAGTGGAAATTACTTTTGGCTGGAATGATGCTTATGTTATCGTTGAGTGCTGTCGCAGGCTGCGGAAATAACAATGCAAACGATAAAAATAATGGCACAAACGGTACAAACACAAGCACGGAAAACCGTCTGAATAACAATGCGGACACTACCACAGGCAATGACAAAAATAATATTGACACCACAGAGGATAAGGACAAGGATAACAACCGTGTGGATGAAAACGGCAACGTGATCGAGGATGTGGTGGACGGTGTTGGCGACGCCGGTAAAGATGTGATCGATGGTGTGGAAAATGGTGTGAATGATCTCACAAACGATGCAACCGGCGGAAATGCAGAGAATACCAACGGAACCGGTGGGAATGCCGGAAATGGAACTGCAAATCCGTAAATGATAGAGAAATACAAAAAAAGAAACGGCTTATCGTTTCTTTTTTTGTGCCTGTTTATTCAGATACATTTCATGGTCTGCTTTGTCAAGCAGATTGCGGAGCGTACAATCTTTGTAATTCATGGAGTAGCTGTAACCATAGGCGTAACTGATCGCATCCGGCATATTGCTGGAATGATACTGTTTGATCGTAGCATGTAGTTTTTCCAATAGTTCGTCTGCCTGCCCGGAGGTGGTGTCATACAAAATAGCGATAAATTCGTCACCGCCGTATCTGCCGACAAAATCTTTTTCAGGAACTACCTTTCTTAAAATGTGGGCAAAATTGGCGATCATCGAATCCCCGGCAGCGTGTCCAAGGGTATCGTTCACTTCTTTTAAATTATTTAAGTCGAACATAACAAAACACAGCGGCTCAGTGATAAAACCGGAAGAGTTCAAAAGGTCTTCACAGCGGCTTTTGTTTGGAAGTCCGGTGTGCACATCCAGGTAGGCTTTCTTGGATAAAATATGATTTTCCCTGACGGCCTTAATGTGCTGGATCTGCTGCTGGACGATCAAAAAGATTAACAATAGTATATCAAGCGCAGAAATAATCTCGGTCAGCCGTATACGTGCGGCAATCTTTTCCGAGTACTGTTCGGCAGCAGTCACCGTCTCGTCGGCATATTCAAAATAAGTTTCACTCATTGAGACAACATTGGTGTTTTCATAGCCCTTTTCACGAACAGTATAAATCTCTTCTTTCAGTAGTTCCCAATATTCAATCTGATTGTCCAGACACTGCTGGTAAGCAGAATCTTTCAGGCTTACCAGATTATAATTTCCATCTTCATATTTTAAACCGGACAAAATTTTATCCAGATACTCGATCTGCATGTCATCTGCAGTTCCGGTAATCTCAAGCTTGACTTCACGCTGCGTGGCTCCGCGCACAAGACCGGCATAGTTTACCACGTGGGCAGTTCCATGTAGATTCTGGATCTGCACCATCATAAAAATGACAAGGAAAATCAAAACGAAGATCAGAATTTGCTGCAGCAGTGAGGCAGCATGCTGTTCTGCCTGTTTCATTCGTCTGCTAAAAGAGGTTTCTTTTGTATACATGAGTCACCTTTCCGAAGGTTTTTTTGTGTATAGCTGTATTCTAACCCATAAAATTAGGAAGGTCAAATATTAGTATGTTTTTCAAAGAAAATATCTTAAATAAAAATGAAATCTTGCCAAATTAGTTGTGATTCATTTTTATTTGAATTATAATAAACCCATCGCATTTTTTGAGGCGATGAAAACAGAAAGTAATTTCAGGGATATTAAGGAGATTTCAATGTCAGATAATGATTTCAGAGAGGTAATCGACGGAGAAGAGAACAAAGAACCGACAGCCTCTGATAATAATTTACATACAACGGATGCAGAGAGTGCAGAAGTGGTAACAGGTACTACAGAAGAAAAAAGTGACGAGAAGAAGGATGATGAGTACGAGGAGATCTGCTACATCTGTCACAGACCAGAACATATAGCCGGAAAAATGATCAAGATTCCAAATAGCATTTCCATCTGCCATGACTGTATGCAGAGAACTTTCGACAGCATGAATGGTACCGGATTCCCAATGGGCGATATGATGAACATGGGAAGTTTTAATAATATGAATCTGGATAAGATGCCGAATATCAGCATGATCAATCTTTCCGATCTGCAAAATATGATGGGCGGTATGCCAAACAGCCAGAAGATCAAGAAAAAGAAACCAAAAGAGGAGAGAAAGCCGGAGATCGATATTCATGCGATCCCGGCACCGCATAAGATCAAAGCATCACTGGATGAGTATGTGGTCGGACAGGAACATGCCAAAAAAGTCATGTCCGTGGCAGTTTACAATCATTACAAGAGAATTGCATCTGATGTGCAGGACGGTGTGGAAATCGAAAAATCCAACATGCTCATGATCGGACCGACCGGAAGCGGCAAGACTTATCTGGTCAAGACACTGGCAAGATTATTAGATGTGCCGCTCGCCATCACGGATGCAACTTCCCTGACAGAAGCAGGTTATATCGGTGACGATATCGAGAGTGTAGTCAGCAAACTGTTAGCGGCTGCTGACAATGATGTTGAGCGCGCAGAGCACGGCATCATCTTTATTGATGAGATCGACAAGATTGCAAAGAAGCGCAACACTAACCAGCGTGATGTCAGCGGAGAATCTGTCCAGCAGGGAATGTTAAAGCTGTTAGAGGGTGCGGAAGTGGAAGTGCCGGTAGGGGCAAGCAGTAAAAATGCGATGGTTCCGATGACAATGGTGAACACGAAGAACATTCTTTTCATCTGCGGCGGTGCATTCCCGGAATTAGAGGATATCATCAAGGAGCGGCTGAACAAGGAAGCTTCTATTGGATTTAAGGCAGATCTGAAAGATAAGTATGACAATGACGAGAATCTGCTCTCCAAAGTGACGACAGAAGATGTGCGCAAATTTGGTATGATCCCGGAATTTTTAGGACGTCTGCCGGTCATGTTCACATTGGAGGCGCTGACGGAAGATATGCTCGTGCGTATTTTAAAAGAGCCGAAGAATGCAATCATCAGGCAGTATGAGAAGCTGCTTGCCATGGATGAGGTAAAGCTTGTATTTGACGAGGATGCGCTTCATTCTATCGCAAAGGAAGCAAAAGAGAAAAAGGTAGGAGCGCGTGCACTCCGCTCTATTATCGAAGATTTTATGTTAGATATCATGTATGAGATCCCGAAGGATGACAATATCGGCATGGTGACGATCACAAAAGATTATGTAGAGAAAAAGGGCGGCCCGCTCATCACGATGCGCGGCTGTGCAGCGATCGAAGAAAAGCCAGCAATTTAAAGGAATAAAAGACAAAACTCCGGCATTTATTGTAAAGATAGGTGTGCGGAGTTTTTTATGTCTGACTGTGAAGAAAAGATTTATTCCAATGATTATGTGGATTTTATCATATCGAAAGATGTTTTGGATGTGATTGACCTTTCAAGTGATTGTATCCAGCGGATCGATGAGGAAAAGGATACTTATTTTTATCCGAGGAGTTTTTTCCGGATATTTGATTTTCCGGCAGATTCCTATGCTTCTGTTCCAAAGTGCTATGGACTTCTTGATGAGACGGCGCTTGAGGTTTCGGGGATATTAAAATTACAGCAGCAGCCGGCACTCGCACTGAAAGGGCAGGGCGTGATGATCGGATTTATCGATACCGGGATCGATTACCGAAATCCGGTATTTCAGTATTCTGATGGGACAACAAGGATTTACCGCATCTGGGATCAGACGATCCGGGATGGAACAAAGCCGGAGGGAATCGCATATGGTTCCGAGTATAAGACAGAGCAGATCAATGCCGCACTCCGGGCAGAAAATCCGCTGGAAACCGTTCCGTCCATGGATACCAATGGACATGGAACCTTTGTGGCCGGGGTGGCATGTGGAAGCGAGGATGTGGAAGATAATTTTATCGGGGCGGCGCCGTTTTCCGAGATCGCAGTCGTAAAACTGAAAGAGGCAAAAACTTATCTGCGGGAATTTTATTTTATACCGGATTCTGTTCCGGCGTATCAGGAGAATGATATCATGATGGCAGTCAGCTATCTGGACCGGCTGGCAAAGGAGCGGGATATGCCGCTTGTGATCTGCATTGCACTGGGAAGCAACATGGGAAACCGTGGCAAGGACGGACAACTGGCAACTTATCTGGATATTGTATCCAGAAGGCGGAAAAGATGCAGTGTGGCAGCAGTAGGAAACGAGGCGAATGCAAGACATCATTTTCTTGGAAAAATACAGCCGGACATGGAGTACGAATCGGTGGAAGTCTCGGTGGAGGAAAATATGCCGGGCTTTTTCATTGAGATGTGGGCAAATGCGCCGGAGCTTTATGCGGTATCGGTCAGCTCGCCCACCGGGGAAGTGCTGCCAAAAGTGCCTTATCGGAGCGGTGGAAGACAGGAGTTTGTCTTTATTTTCGAGCAGACAAGAGTCAGCATCGACTACCGGCTGACGGGCAGGCGGCAGGGAAACCAGCTTATTTATTTACGTTTTTCAAACGCAGCGCAGGGGATCTGGACGATCAACGTGTATCCGCAGAGCATTGTGACAGGGGATTACAATATGTGGCTTCCCATGCGGAATTTTACGAGTGGAAATGTTTTTTTCCTGCGGTCAAATCCGAATCATACGATCACCGTGCCGGGTAACGCAGGGCAGGTCATAAGCACGGGCGGCTACAATGTGGCAAATGGCGGTCTGTATCTGGACTCGGGCAGGGGATTTACACTTTCCGGTGAGGTAAAGCCGGATTTCTGTGCCCCGGCGGTGAATGTGTATGGACCGGGACTGCGGAACCGCTTTGTGACCATGACCGGGACGAGTGCGGCGGCAGCGATCACAGCCGGGGCATGTGCGCAGATCATGGAATGGGGACTGGTAAAAAGAAATCAGATTTTCATGTCCTCTGCGGATATCAAAAATATGCTGATCCGCGGCGCAGACCGGGCGGATGACAGGAGTTATCCGAATCCGTCGTGGGGGTATGGAACGCTGGATGTGTATGGAGCATTTGAGGATCTGCGGAGGTAGCGGACATTGGCTTTTCATTTTCCCTTCTGTGAAGTATAATAATATGTGGAAAAAACATTTTGCAGGCTTCCTGTGACAGTAAAATGGATCACAAGAGGTATGGAAATATTATAATTACGCAGGAGAAAAGAAAATTTTATGATAAAGATCGCGTTTTGTGATGATGATATGGAAGTGCTTCATCAGATGAACGAATTATTAGACCGCTACCGGGTAGAACGGAATGAGGATATTACCTATGCAGCATTCCAGAGTCCGTTTGAACTGCTGACGGAGATTGAGAAGGGCATAAGACCGGATATATTATTTCTCGATGTCGTGATGCCGGGGCAGAATGGCATGGATGTGGCAAAAGAGATCCGGCAGTATGACACGAATATGAAAATTATTTTTCTGACCTCATCCCCGGAGTTTGCGGTGGAATCTTATTCGGTTGGAGCTTATTTTTACCAGTTGAAACCGATCTGGGAGGAAAGCTTTTTCCGGCTGATGGATGCGGTGCTGGGACGAAAACTTTTATTTCATCTGGAAAACGGAGCAGTTCTGGAAAGCGCAGGGAGTCTGGATGATCTGGCAGGACAGCTGATGCAGTACAGCAATTTTTTCCGTCCCCACCGATCCTTCCTTGTGAATATGGAGTATATCCAGAATATTTCCAGCCGTTCCATCAAAATGGTAAATGATGCGGAAATCCCAATTCCGCATGGAAAATGTTCGGAAATCAAAAATACATATATGGAATATGCGTTTAACGGAGAGCAGGCTGTCTTATGACGGTCTGTTTTTTCTTTGATAGAATAAACTACATGAATAGTAAGAAAAGACATGGTCGATTCAATACATTTTACGGTCGATTCATGACAGTACGTCCATTTTTTGGGGAAAATCGTGTATGGTAGATTCAGACAAAGGAGAAAGCCAAAATAAGCACACAAAAGAAGGGAGGATTAAGAAGAAAAAATGTTAGGTATGGAAATCTTGGTCATTATTGGTTTGATCCTGCTTTTACTTGTTCTCTGGATCATCTCCGTGCAGCGGAAGTTTGCGGTGATGGACGGAAATATCCAAAATGCCATGAATCAGATCGGAGTGCAGATTTCCTCACGTTTTGATGCACTATTTGCAGTGCTTGATCTTATGAAAGGATATGCAGCAGATGACATACAGCCGCTGATGGAGCGTGCAGCAGCCAGACGAAGTGTGATCACTGCTCGCTCCGCACCTGAGGAGGTATCAGAGCAGGAGCAGGTGATAGAGGAAACCGTAAAAAGCATCCGTCTGGCAGCAGAACGCAATCCACTGCTCTGCGCAGATAAAAACTATACCAAATGTATGGATGCGGTGGAATGTTATGGGCGCATGGTATATACCAGCCGTTTGATCTACAACGATTCAGTGACAAAGTTAAACAGTGCACTTGGTATGTTTCCTACAAACGTAATTGCAGGTATTCTTGGCTTTCATAAAAGAGAATATCTGTCACAGAAAGGGGATTAATATGGGATTATTCAGTAATAATAAAAAATTATGTCCGGTCTGCGGGAATCCGACACCGCGGCTGCTTGCAACAAAAATACAGGACACACCGATCTGTAAGGAATGCGATAAAAAAATCTATCTGCCAAAAGGCAGGACAGATCGGATGACCATCGATGATTTTAAGCAGTACATCCAGTTTTACGAAGATAATCAGGCATTGAGAGATCAGTTCGAGGAAAACTATTCGTTTAATTTTGGACTGTTTGGTGGAGATCTGGTATTAGATATTTTCCATGGACTTTTCCGTGTGAACTGTGACAAAGATTCGCTCGCATTTCAGGCGGACAATTTAAAGTCTTTCCGTATTTTAGAGGACAGCCGGGTTTTATTTGAGGGAAATCATCAGGAATTAAAGCATTACGACAGTAAAGTTCCGGAAAAAGTAAAGCAGCTGGAGCCGCAGATCGCACAGTTTCAGATGCAGATGAGGGAATATGAAATGTTTGAGCGGCTGGAGCGGATGCATGAGGAAAATGACAAAGATGATAACCATTATCATGAGTATCATCCAAGACCATCTTTTGACGTGGCTTCTCCGGCAGATACCTTCCATGTGGAGCTGACGTTTGACCATCCTTACTGGGATAATATCAAGTGGGATTGGACCGGAGTTTCCTTTGACAGTGACAGTCCTAGTGTCGAGGCGTTTTTAAGCTGCTATGAGGATAAAACAGAGAGTCTGCACACGCTGGCGCTCAATCTGGCACACCTGATGAATCCGAATGTCAAAGAGATGACAGCGGGAGAGAAAAAACAGGCTGCAAAGCAGGAGACCGGATCTTTGGAAGAGCAGAAGCAGTCTTCTGAGAGCGATACGATCGAACAGCTGCAGAAGTACAAAGGTCTTTTGGATGCAGGAGTCATCACAGAAGAAGAGTTTGCAGCGAAGAAAAAACAGTTATTGGGAATTTAATGATAAGGCTGATCCGGAAAGGGTCAGCCTTATTTATGAAATCTGCAAAAATAATTTTCAAATGGTACGTTAAAATTTGTGATGGAAATTGAAAATTTCGAGTATATTTTGTGCCGGTTTTATTGTATAATATTCTTTATGTTTGTAAATAAAAAAGTGAATGAAAAATAAGGGGATATCAGGGATGAGAATAGGATTTGACAATGACAGGTACTTAAAAATTCAGTCGGAGCACATCAAAGAGCGGATCAACCAATTTGGGGACAAGCTTTATCTGGAATTTGGCGGAAAATTATTTGACGATTATCACGCATCCAGAGTATTGCCGGGATTTGCACCGGACAGTAAACTCCAGATGCTTATGCAGCTTGCGGATGTGGCAGAGATCGTGATCGTGATCAGTGCGGCAGATATTGAGAAGAACAAAGTCCGCGGGGATCTTGGAATTACTTATGATGTGGATGTTGTCCGGCTGATCGGAGAGTTTGAGAAAAAGGGTCTGTATGTGGGAAGCGTTGTCATCACGCAGTTTGCAGGACAGAGCGGTGCCGTACAGTTCCGTGAAAAACTGGAAAAAAGAGGCATTAAAGTATATCAGCATTATAAGATCGAGGGCTATCCGGCAAACATTCCGCTGATCGTCAGTGAGAACGGATTCGGCAAGAATGACTATATCGAGACGACCAGACCATTAGTCGTCATCACTGCACCGGGACCGGGAAGTGGAAAAATGGCAACCTGCCTCTCCCAGCTTTATCATGAGAATATCCGTGGAACAAAAGCCGGATATGCAAAATTTGAGACATTCCCAATCTGGAATCTTCCATTAAAACATCCGGTAAACTTAGCTTATGAGGCGGCTACCGCAGACTTGAATGACGTGAACATGATCGACCCGTTCCATCTGGAAGCTTATGGAAAAACGACGGTCAACTACAACCGTGACATTGAGATCTTCCCGGTTTTGAACGCTATTTTTGAAGGGATTTACGGAGAAAATACTTATTATAAATCACCGACTGATATGGGTGTCAACATGGCCGGAAACTGTATCATCGATGACGAGGCATGCTGTGAAGCCTCCAAAATGGAGATCATAAGACGTTATTACACAGCGGTAAACAAACTGGTCAAAGAGGAAGCGACGGAAAATGAAGTTTACAAGATCGAACTTCTGATGAAACAGGCGAAGATCACAACGGACGACAGACATGTCACAGTCGCTGCAAAAAAACGTGCAGAGGAACTTGGCGTTCCAACTGCAGCGATCGAACTTTCCGATGGCTGTATCATTACGTCCAAGACATCAGATTTTCTCGGTGCGTCTGCAGCATTGCTCCTGAACGCATTAAAATATCTGGCTGGCATTGAGCATGATGAGAAACTCATCCGCCCGGAAGCGATCGAACCGATCCAGGATCTGAAAGTCCGTTTCCTCGGTGGAAAGAATCCAAGACTTCATACCGATGAGGTATTGATCGCCCTTTCGCTCGCTGCGGTGACCAATGAAAACGCAAAGAAAGCATTAGAGCAGCTTCCGGCACTTCGGGGATGCCAGGTGCACACTTCCGTAATGCTCTCTGAAGTGGATATTAAAATTTTTAAGAAGCTGGGTGTGGATCTGACAAGTGAACCGGTGCGCAGTGGATTAAAACTGTATTAGAAATTTGTTTGTCAAAAAATACATGAAATAATTTGTGAATAATGTATAAAAACCCTTTTATAAAATAAGGTGTATGGTATAATAAGCACAAGTGATGAAATCACGAGGTAATACAGACGGTCTGATTGTTAAGAATATAACAATCAAAACAAGCACATACATATTTTATAGGAGGGTTTTTACAATGGCAAGATTTACGTTACCAAGAGATTTATACCATGGAAAAGGTGCTCTGGAGGCATTAAAGACATTCAAAGGAAAAAAGGCAATGATCTGTGTTGGCGGCGGCTCTATGAAGCGGTTTGGATTTCTCGACAGGGCAGAACAGTACCTGAAAGAAGCCGGAATGGAAGTTCAGTTGTTTGAAGGCATCGAACCGGATCCTTCTGTGGAAACCGTGATGAAAGGTGCAAAAGCAATGATGGAATTTGAACCGGACTGGATCATTGCGATGGGCGGCGGATCCCCGATCGATGCAGCAAAAGCGATGTGGATCAAATATGAGTACCCGGATATCACGTTCGAGGATATGTGTAAAGTATTTGGCATCCCGGCGCTTAGAAAGAAAGCTCATTTCTGCGCAATCTCTTCCACATCAGGAACAGCGACAGAGGTGACGGCATTTTCAATTATTACCGATTATGAAAAAGGTATCAAATATCCGATCGCAGATTTTGAGATTACACCGGATGTGGCAATCGTTGATCCGGATCTTGCAGAGACAATGCCACAGAAATTAGTTGCACATACTGGAATGGATGCTATGACACATGCGATCGAGGCATATGTTTCTACCGCTAACTGTGACTTTACCGATCCACTGGCGTTACATGCGATCAAAATGATCCAGAATGATCTGGTTGATTCCTACAACGGAGATATGGCTAAGAGAGATTCCATGCACAATGCGCAGTGTCTTGCCGGAATGGCATTCTCCAACGCTCTGCTTGGTATCGTTCATTCCATGGCACATAAGACAGGAGCTGCATTTGCAGATTATGGTGCTCATATTATCCATGGTGCTGCAAACGCCATGTATCTGCCAAAAGTTATCGCATTCAATGCTAAAGATGAGACAGCGAAGAAACGTTACGGCGATATCGCAGATTTCATGGGACTTGGCGGAGACAGCTTAGATGAGAAAGTTGCGTTACTCATTGCATACTTGCGCAAGATGAATGATGACCTTAAGATTCCACACTGCATCAAAAATTACGGCGCAGACAGCTACCCGGCAGAGCAGGGCTTTGTTCCGGAAGAGGTGTTCTTAGAGAGACTGCCGGAGATCGCTGCCAATGCGATTTTAGATGCATGTACCGGTTCCAATCCTAGACAGCCGAGCCAGGAAGAGATGGAGAAGCTGCTGAAATGCTGCTACTATGATACTGAGGTGGATTTCTGATAAACCGGAGTTTCACTTATGAACTGCCGCTTGTGGGTGATGTTACGGATTTCCGCAGGTTATGTTAATTGCATGCCTATAAAGTATTTATAAACATAAAAAATAGAACTGTTTGTTTTCAGGAGCGCTTCCGCTTGTTGTCGCTGGCAGCGGTACTAAGAAAGTATCCATCGTGATTTCAAAATCCAATTACATTGTCTTTTGAAATCGCAATGTCTACTTTCTAAGGACCGGTCGCTCCCAAAATCCTGAAAACAAATCAGTTCTATTTTTTATTAAGCCAAGACTGTGCAGCATGCAACATTCAGGTTGTGAAAATCCGTCAATCCATGTTACAAGCGGCAGAACCCAAAGATGAAAATCCTGGAGGAGTGCCCTTTAACATCGACGAATCATAAGGCATTGAACCTCTTGAATTTTGCCGTTATCTCATAGGCACTCATCCCATAACGTAAATTGGCAGATTCTGTGGTGCGGTTCACAGCATAAATTGGGCATGTATAAGCGTCCTCTCACAAGTCATTCACAGCGTAAATGAAAGAAAAACGGTGCAGACAAATATGATTTCCTTTGTGAGCCATGGAGCTGGGATTCTAAAATTTTCGTGAAGCCTCTGCTTCACAAAATTTTTGCTCAGAAGCCCAGCGGAATGCCCGGCGAACAGGAACATCATATTTCGTCTGTACCATTTTTCTTTTCATAAACCTATAAAATCACGACTTGTGAAAGGACGCTTATATCTGCCCTTCAAGCCCTAAGAAAGCACCACAGAATCTGCGACACTACGTCCGTTAAACTCCGGTTAAATTGTTTCCAGATCATATTCGTTGGTGCCGAGTCCGATTTTGACTGCGTGCTCAATACAACTCTTCCACTCGGTATCCGGATGTGTCATATGGAAGTGATCATGATCACATTCCTCATGATGCTCATGTGCATGCGCAATATTCTTTCCAAGAACACTGCTCTCTACCGGTGTTGCCTGATTGCAGAGATCCGCACATGCCTGATCCAAAGCTACCGGATCAAAAGAAGCTAACATCCCAATGTTCGGAAGAATCGGAATATCATTCTCTGGATGACAGTCACAGTTTGGTGATACGTCACAGATCAGTGAAACATGGAAACATGGTCTGTTCTGACAGACTGCGAGACTGTACTCTGCCATTTTGTAATTCAGCATTGCAACAGAGTCCGCATAATCTGCTGAAATTGCATCCTTTGGACAGACTGCAAGACATCTTCCGCAGCCAACACATTTATCATGATCAATTTTTGCTTTGTGATCTGTGATGACCGGCGCTCCGTGTGCACAGATTCTGCCGCAGGCTCCACAACCTATACATGCTTCGGTTGCGACACTTGGTTTTCCTTCGCAATGCTGCTCCATTTTTCCTGCTCTCGAGCCACATCCCATACCGATATTTTTAATTGTTCCGCCAAAACCTGCCGTCTCATGTCCCTTGAAATGTGTCAGGGAAATAAATACATCTGCATCCATGATCGCAGAACCGATCTTTGCCTCTTTCACATACTCACCGTTGACTGGCACAAGTGTTTCATCTGTTCCCTTTAAACCATCTGCGATCAGCACATGACATCCGGTCTGATATGGGGAAAACCCATTCACATAAGCGGTTTCCAGATGATCCAATGCATTCTTTCTGCTTCCAACATAAAGTGTATTACAATCTGTTAAAAATGGTTTTCCACCAAGTTCCTTTACATAGTCTGCTACCACTCTTGCATAGTTCGGACGTAAGAACGCAAGATTTCCATATTCTCCAAAATGAATTTTAACCGCTGCATACTTATCCTTAAAATCAATGTTTTCAAATCCGGCAGTTTTCATAAGACGATGAAGTTTCTGAAGCAGATTTTCATTGCCTGTTGCCTTAAAAGATGTAAAATATACTTTCGATTTCTCCATAATTCCTCCTTGGTTTTGCTTTTACTGCTTTTCTATATGATAACCCCTGACCCCCGGTTGAAGTCAAGATTTTTCTCAAGTTATCGCGGCAGTCGCCAAAATCTCATGCAAGCAAAGACTTTGGCTCGTTGCCCGCATAAACACAGACTCCCGGTGTGGATTCCTGCTAAAAATCCACACCGGGAGTCTGTATTTACCGCCCTGATTGCTGTATTCCCGAAACATTGCTCTCTTCTAAAATCATCTGTCATTTAGTCCAGCAGATTCTGCATACTCTCAAGACCGATCAGCAGAGTAGAACTGTTATGTAACAGTGCCGATGTGGTCGGCTGGATCACCCCTGTCACACCAAGTACAATGAGCAGGGAGTTAAATCCTACGATTCTGCGGTAATTCTTTTTGATTCGCTCCATCAGACTGTCACTCAATAATTTTAAGGTGACGATCTGGTACAGATCATCTGAGCTTACCGTGATATCTGCGATCTCTCTTGCAATCTCAGCTCCGTCGCTGATGGCAATTCCGACATTGGCTGCAGACAATGCAGGGGAATCGTTGATACCGTCACCGATCATGATGACTTTTCTTCCGGCTGCCTTTTCTCTCTCCACAAAGCTTGCCTTATCTTCCGGCAGTACTTCCGAATAATATTCATCCACGCCGACACGCTTTGCGATCGCCGCTGCAGTACGCTCACTGTCTCCTGTCATCATGACAACCTTGGACAAACCTGCCCGTTTTAATGACTGAACAACTGCCGAGGCTTCCTCACGCAGAGGATCTTCGATACAGATGACTGCTGCAAGTTTTCCTTCAATTGCAAGATACAGATGAGAGTATTCCTTCGGCAGTGCGTCAAATTTTGCCTGTTCTCCTTCCGAAATCACACAATTTTCATCTTCAAATACAAAATGTGCACTTCCGATCACGGCACGTTTCTCATTGATTGTCGAAGCAATTCCATGTGCAACAATGTACTCTACTTTGCTATGCATCTCCTCATGTTCGAGGTTTTTCTGTGTTGCTGCATCCACAACAGCTTTTGCCATGGAATGAGGAAAATGCTCCTCTAAGCATGCTGCAATACGGAGCAGTTCGTCCGTGCTTTCTCCGTTAAATGATACGACATCTACAACCGTTGGTTTTGCCTTGGTAAGCGTTCCCGTCTTATCGAATACAATGGTATCTGCCTCCGCAACCGCCTCTAAATATTTACCACCTTTTACTGTGACATTGTAAAGACTTGCCTCACGGATCGCAGATAAAACAGAGATCGGCATTGCAAGTTTTAAGGCACAACTGTAATCCACCATAAGAATGGACAGTGCCTTTGTCACATTTCTTGTGAGCAGATAAGTTAAAATCGTACCGCCAAGACTGTAAGGCACCAATTTATCTGCCAGATGCTCTGCTTTGCTCTCTGCACCGGATTTTAACTTTTCAGAATCCTCGATCATTTTTACGATCTTCTCAAAACGGCTGGAACCTCCAACCTCTTTTACAAGAATGGTAAGTTCGCCCTCTTCCACAACGGTTCCTGCGTAAGCCGTGCTCTCTACGGTCTTTCTCACCGGGACAGACTCGCCTGTTAAGGAAGCCTGATTTACCATCGCCTCTCCCTCAGCAACAACACCGTCAAATGGAATGATATTTCCCATATGAACAACCACTTTGTCTCCGGCTTTGATCTGGGAAGTCGAAACTAACACTTCCTGTCCACCGCTTACTAACCATACTTTTCCCACATTTAAGGACATGGTTCTCGCCAGATCATCCACAGATTTTTTATGTGTCCACTCTTCCAATAATTCACCAATTCCAAGCATAAACATAATGGAACCTGCGGTATTAAAATCACTTCTAAGAACTGAAACACCGATGGCAGTTGCATCTAAAACCGGAACTTCGATTTTTCCTGCTGCAAGTGTTGTTAGTCCTTTCCAGATATATTTTACGGAGCGGAGTGAAGTGAGACAGATACGGATCGGATAAGGAAGGATCCAGCGTCTTGCGTAATGGAACACAATCTTACCAATTAATTTTTCCTGGTAGGTATTGTTTAACTCCCTTCCCGAATTCTCGATCAGACCTTCCGGTACTTCCACATCCTCGTAGTGGAAACCACGGAGTAATTCGATGATCGTCTGTCTGTCACCTACATAAGAGATCACTGCGTCGCAGGTTCTGTCGTAGACTTTTGCAAATGTTACTTCTTTCTGGCTGTGTAAAAAATAAAGAAGTGTATCTGCCTGTGCATAACTCATGCGGTTCTGTACTGCGTGGATACGCATTCTTCCTTTTGCCTCGTGCTTTATCATAAATTTCATTATTCTTACATCCTTCCAGTTATGCGGTCTGTACTTACCAGACCACATATGTCAATCTGTTTCCTCTTACTTAAGGAAGAGGCTGCCACACGTTTCCTGTGCGACAGCCTCTTTACGAATCCACCTCTTATGCTTCTGCTGGCTCGGAAGCTTCTTCTACAGCTTCCTCTGCTTTCTCTGCGTCCTCAACAACTGCTGCCTCTTTTGCTGCTGCACGTTCTTCATTGATCGTCTTTGCATCTTCATAGATGTCACCAGCATTCTCCTGAACAGTTGTCACTGTTTTCATTACACAGTCCTTAGCTCTTAAAACCGCTGCTGTACACTGTGTATATACTTTCTTCGCATCATCACTGGCTAAAATCTTAACACCAGCTGTTCCAAATAATGTACCTCCTGCAAATAATGCAATTTTCTTCCAATCTACCATGATAAAATCCTCCTTTTTGTATTTCATGAAAGCAGTTTTCTTCTTCCGCTGTCTTCATTCGTATTATGATTTTTTCATAAAACACAATGTTTTCCTGTGTTTCGTACCGATTATAATTCGCTTTATATCAGTTACACAAGCCTAACGTATTTTATTGATAAATTTTATCATGTTCTGTTTTTATCTGTCAATGATCACACGGTCTCTGCCTCTCTCCTTTGCGAGATAAAGTTTTTCATCCGCCTGCCGGTAAACGTCCGAAACATCCATACCGTCTGCAAACTGTTCCACACCACAGCTGAATGTAAATGCCCGGTTCTTTTTCTGTTTTCCAAACAGTCTGTAGTCTGCGCTCATTTTCGCCAGCATATGGCGAATCTCCTCCTCCGTCACATCCGGCAGGATCAGCATAAACTCTTCTCCACCAAACCTCACTGCGATTCCATCTGCTATCAGATTACGTTCCAGTATCCTCGCAAATTCAATGAGCACTTCATCTCCAAAAGCATGTCCGTATTCATCATTGACCTTCTTAAAAAAATCCAGATCGATCAGTGCCGCATAAACGTCTTTCTTCCCTTTCTGTACCAGCCGCTCAAGATAGCGGTTCAGATATCTCCGGTTATATAACCCGGTCAGCGCATCATGATCTGCCGCCTGTTCCAGCTGTCTGCTGAGACTTGTGAGTTCTTCCGCCTGCTTTTTCTGCTGCACATTTAAAAGGATCGTGATCGTAAACACACTGATAAGTACGATCATCAACGAGCAGATCGTAGAATTCAACTCACTCTCAGCCGTTACCTGTTCCACATCCACCGGATGATAATATGCAAGGATGACCGCTGACATATCCACCAGAAAAGCGAGACATCCGAAGATCACTGCCGCAGTTGTTGGAAGAAAGGTTGCAATTGCCACCATGGCGAGCACCATATACACGATCGTTCCTGTCTGGTAAATGTAATAAAGTATCGGGAACTCGAAAAAAGTGATCAGTGTAATGATGACATAGGCTGCACGCTTCACATGTCTTGAACGGATGCCCCAGAATGTCATTCCAAATATGACCAATGTACACAGGGCACAAAAAATTGTCGGCGCACTGAGTCCATAAATATACACATTTCCAACAAATCCAAACAGATTTCCAATACTTCCTGCTGCTCCCAGCACATAAAACTGTCTCAGTCCAACATTGACAGATGGATCAAATAAGCGGTTCATAACCGTTCCTCTCTCACTTCCAGCCTGATTTTCGGATCAAAGCTGTTTTTCTTCATTTTACCATAATATTCTTAAAAGACAAGAAAAGTTGTTTTTCATGGAAAAATATATTTTCTATTGTCTGGCTCACCTTTTTGCGGTAAAATAATCTCGGATTTTTCATATGGTAAAGTACAAACAGGAAAATCCCACAGGTACTTTAGTCAGAAGAAGGAAGGAGGAAAAAGATAGCATGCGGTCTGTCAGACAAAAATATATCAGTCTCATACTCATCCTCTCTATGTTTTTCCTCGGAATGTGCTGTGGCAGCACACAGGCAGATTCTTCTCTGATGTATGGAATTCTCCATCACACAGACAGTGTTTTTGTAAATTCCGGTGTTGATGAATTACCGGAGCAGCTTTCCAACGATACCACGGAGCGTATGCTCTCAGCCAATGCATATCTTCGTCAGGAAGGCAGACGCATAAACACACGCACAAACCGAGCGGTCAACTGTCTGTTTCTTATTGTGGAACTTCTTTCACAATTGTTTCCCGTCATTTTTGCATGCAGCGTTTTAAGTCAGACTTATCACGCACCGGGCAATCATGTCATCGTTCGTTATATCCACAAGAAGGATGGCAAGAAAAATAATGAAACCATATAATTCCTACTGATTTACCGCATATTTTATCCGCGGTCTTATTTTGGTACGCAAAAATCCCATTTACAGGATATCTGCGCCCCAAATGCGCAGGTATCAGAAAGGTATGATTCTTATGGTTGAACATATTTTATTTGCAGTTTTAACGGCTGCTGTCATCGGTGCTGCTATTTTTATGTGGTGGTTTGAAAATCACGATGAAAAAACAGATTCTGGAAATGAAAAAGAAGGGAACTAAGTTATTATGAATATCGGATTAATTATTTTTGCAATTATTGGATCAATTATTGGTCTTGCCTCTACATTTTACATTGTGATCTCCATGTTTTGGATTCTTGGTGTTAAGATTGTGCGCAGGATCAAACATGGCACTCCACTGTATGATTAATATCATATAAAAACGCTCCGCAGGCTGCTGTACTCCTGCGGAGCGTTTTATTCTTCGTCATTCATGCGGCAAACGGCATCCGGTCCAGCGATCATTTTTTCCCTGAAAAGACCGGAATACGCTTCTTACCAGAACATCCAGTAAATCAGCCCCAGTACCCAGCTTGAAACTATCCCATATAAGATCACAGGACCGGCGATCGTAAAAATCTTACATCCGATTCCAAAAACCTGCCCTTCTTTCTGAAACTCGATCGCCGGGGCAGCCACACCGTTGGCAAAACCTGTGATCGGCACAAGCGCCCCTGCGCCTCCCCAGTTTGCGATCGACGGATAAATGTTAAATCCCGTCAGGATCACGCTGAGCAGGATCAGAAGCATGCTGCACCAGCCTCCGGAGGTGTCTTTGTCCAGTCCATAATTTTCGCACGTATTTAAAATGAACTGCCCAATACAGCAGATGATCCCACCGGTAAAAAATGCCTTTACCATGTGAAAGATCAGATTGTGTGTCGGTGTCACCTGCTTCACATACTCGTTATATGCCTGATCGCGCTCTCTTGTATCCTTGCTGTGCACGGTCTGATTCAGTTTCTTTATCTGCTCTGTCTCTTTATCTGCCATTTTCTGTTCCTCCTGTATCCACATATTTTATGTTCCTGTTTTTTGTCCGGCATAAATCCTCTCTCTTATCTTGCCTTTTTTACTGTAAAATATGCATAACACAGGTTCTGTAATTTCATGAACCAGCCAATATTTTTTCTTACTTTCAAAGAATAAGTATCTCTTATTTTTTCTTTGTTTAATATAAGTAACTCTAATGGAATTAGATTACATTATGCATTGAATCACTTACCATTTGTAGTATAATGTTGATAGAATTTGTCGGCATACACTGTTTCAGGAAAACGCTGCGGATCGATCACGAATGAAGTAAATGGAGTATGCCATGAAAAAATATATTTGTCTCTTTCTTTCAACCTTGATGTTTCTCACCATTTTTTCCCCTGTCAACTGCTATGCCCGCGATGGAAAAAAAGTCATCCGGGTAGGTTTTTACACAATGGATAATTATCAGGAGTGTGATGAGAACGGAAACTACAGCGGCTACTTCGTGGACTATCTCCGGGAGATCAGCCAGTATACCGGATGGGAATATGAATTTATCCAGATGAATTACTCAGCATGCCTGAAATCCTTAAATGACAGAAATATTGACCTTGTCTGCGGTGTAGACTATTCTTCCTTCCGGACAAGCACTCTTGACTTTTCTGCACAGCCGGCGGTCACAACCCATTACGAACTGTATGCGCTGAAGGATAACGATACCTATTACTATAACGACTATGCGGATTTCGATGGAATGAGCATTGGCGTTCTTGCAAGCTGTAACCATTTAGACGCTCTGGATGACTATGCGGCTGCACACCATTTTTCTTTTGAGAAACAATACTTTGGAAACACAGCACAGCTGGAAAAAGCGCTTGAGGACAACACTGTGGATGCCATTTATGCTACAAATGTTTCCCACCCTTCGGAGAAAAAGATCCTTGCAAGCCTTCCTTCTTTCCCGCTTTATTTTGTGACTTTTAAGGGAAATCCGATCATGGAATACTTAAACTATGCCCAGACTGTGATCTTAAACGTCAATCCCAACTTTGAACACGACCTCTACAACACTTACCAGCGGGATATCCGGAATTACCGCTGCGAATTTACCCGGGATGAGTTAGACTATCTTGCCACAGCGCCGGAGATTACAGTGACCTGTGACCCTTCGAATGCACCAATTGAAGGTTACAATGAAAATACACAGACCGCTTCCGGCATTGCTGCGGATGTTCTCGATCTTGTCAGCCAGTATACCGGCCTGCATTTCCGGTATATAAAGTCTGACAGTTTCTCCGATGCCCTGTCGAAGCTTCGGTCACATGAGATCAATATGCTTACGGCACTGGCACACGATTATTCATGGGCTGAGCAGAATCATGCACTTCTGACAACCCCTTATCTGAACTCGTCCATTGTGGTTGTACGGAATAGCAAACCACAGAGCCATGAGAGGGATATCGTTGCACTGCCGAACAGCTTCAATCTCACAAATTCCATTCTGGACAATCCGGAATATGATACCGAGGATGTGGTTTACTATGATACGATCGAGGAATGTTTTCAGGCTGTGCTGTCCGGCAGTGCAGACTGTACTTATGCCGACAACTATAGTGCCAACTATCTGCTCTCGCAGGTAAAATACCGTAATTTGTCCTCCACAACGCTCACTGCCATGACAGAGGCTGCTTCCTTTGGTCTGTCTGACCAGTGCGATCCAAGACTGCTCAGCATTATCAATAAGGGACTGGCGTGTATTTCCTCTGAACAGCTGGATTCCATTGTTCTTCAGAACTGCAGTTATAGGGAGGATCCGTCCCTCTTTACCCTTGTTTATGCTTATCCGCGCATTTCCATTCCGATTATTCTGGCAGTCAGTATGGCACTGCTCTCGCTGCTGCTGGGTATTCTGCTGGTTCATAGCCGGAAAACAAAAGAGATCAGGGTCATGTCGGAGACAGATGCCCTCACCGGTCTTTATAACCGGAGGGCTGCCGAAGATCATATTTCAAGACAAATGCAGGAAGATGGCAAAAATCCTGACTGTGTACGTCCACTGATCAGTATCGATCTGGACAAATTCAAACAGGTGAATGATACTTATGGACATTTAGAAGGGGATGCTCTCTTAATTGCGGTTGCAGACACGCTCCGCACATCTGTCCGCAGTTCTGATATTGTAGGTCGCATCGGTGGCGATGAATTTGTTGTGTACCTCTCAAATGTCACAGACAGACAAAATGCCATGGCTATTGCAGAAAAACTGTGTCAGGTCATCTGCGGACTCTCCACCATGAAAGAAGAATGGAGCAATATTTCTGCGAGCATTGGAATCTCGTTTGCCGATCATCCAGATATTAAGATGGAAGAACTCTATCTTTCGGCTGATAAAGCTATGTACTCTGCCAAAGGAAATGGAAGAAACCAGTATCAGACCCTCTGATGTCCCAGCAGGATGTCACTGTGGAATATTGACACTCCACAGATACTGCTCTCCCTTCCCCCACAAAAGCAGTTCCTTCATCTGCCCATCATATAATTCATCCGGACGGAATTCTTTTAAAATATGGATCAGATAAGTCTCTTTTTCATCCTTGGGGCTGATCTGGTCTAAATTTTTGTCTAATAGTTCCCGAAGTTCCAGCGGTTTTATATCATCTGGAATCTCAAACCCACCGATTTTTCCGGCAACCCCTGCTCCGTAATAAAATTCATAATTTCCAAGCATTACTGCTTTCTGCATATTACATTTTAAGATCACGCTCTGGCGTGCAATGGATGTGACCATATCCGTTATTCTCTCTTTCGTCTTGTGCAGCCACACTCCCACTGCTTTGGGCTGTGTCTGACTGTTCTTATTTTTATCTTATGCCATAATCACGTTTTCGTCAAATACCATGCTGACCATATAACAATGTCTCTGTGCTGTCCTTCTGACAAATGCCTGTGAAAATGTTTTCTCCAGACTGTCCTTTCTGCATCAGGGCGGTGTCATGTGATGTCCAAAATACCAGAACGCTCCTGCACATTTTCCAAATGCCATAAACAGCATGATCCAGGAAAGTCCTTCTTTTATCTGGAATCTTCTGAAGATGATCGGGAACGTATTTAAGATTTCTGCCAGTGCCACTGCAATACATCCCACAAAAATACCTGCACAGAAACCATATACATACAAGAGCCAGTGCCCGACCGGAAGGCTGATATCTGTAAATACCGACATAATTGTGCCAAAAATCCCACCAAGCACGATCATATTTTCAAAAAGAATGGTATTTTCCGCCCGGTTGCATTTTGCAATCATTCTTGGCACGACACCGATGACTGTGATAAATGCAAAGGTTCCCGCTGCCACTCCGACACCGGAGGCAAGTCCGATAAATCCGAGAAATAAATGTTTAATCCACATCAACACTGTGTCCTCTTCTCTCTGCGTTATTGATGAAAGCGGTATCCAGATCTGTCTCATATTTCCGCATCTCGATCTGGATCGGTGTCGGATCATGCGTGATTTTCTTGTGTCCCACATGGTTGAAAAACACAATAATCCCAACAGCAAGTCCAATACTGTAGCAGATTTCCAGTTCGGTGATGCCATTCGATTCCATTCCCGTGATCTGCTGATAAAACTTTGCAAAAACATCTGTCACACCTACGTCATTGTTAAAAGCCATGATCGTAAAAGCAGCCCCAAAGAAAATCAGGATACACAAAATCACTGTCTTCAGACAATTCATCCACACCGGTTTTTCCGGGGACTTCACATACTCTACGATAAAGTCTGATTCTCCCTCATTGCTGATGTCCAGATTCGGGTAGTCCTCATGGATCAATTCGATCACTTTTAATACGGAAAACACAACAAGCGTATTCTTTTTCTTCTTATCATCCTCTGCCCGGAAGGAATATAACTTCTTCTGCCTGATCTGGCGCAGTGCCGCCTGATCCGTGCACTCCATCTTTGCCACATCACCGAGTGTCACACGGCGGTCTGTCACGACAATATTCTTTCCAATCTTTAAATAAAGCGTATTGCCTGCACTCATGCGTAGTTCCTGCTTTCCTCTGAAATAACTTCCTGTACGAGCATCCCATCCTTTGGCTCTCCTGCCTCTTTCCCGTTTGTCATATAATAAAACGCTGTTCCTGCCAGCAGTGCAAGCACAAGAAGCATAAGACAGATCCGATACTTTTTACAATTCATAATAATTTCGTCCTTTCTGTTTGATAAATGCGTCAGCTATTTTTTTCAGTACGCACACCGATCATTCCTGCATACTATATTGCATTACCATGCTTCTTATTATGTATGTGATTGCTTTAAAATATACATACTATCTTTGATTTATTTCATTGCATTTTCCCCTAAAACATGATACCTTTTCATAGGACTACAACGTTTATTCAGGATAATTGCAAAACTCTTAGATAACGTAAATTAAATTGTGAAAAATCAACAAAAGACATGAAAGACATTGGGGAGCGGTCGGTACTTAGAAATCAGATTCTGTATTTCATTCTGATTTATCAGAAATGAAATGCAGGATATGAGTTCTTAGTACCGCTACCAGCGACACATAGCGAGAGCGTGTCTTGAATGTTTTTGTTGATTTTGAACAATTAAACTAACTTAAAAGGAGTTTTGCAATTATCCGATACAATAATAAAAGAGGATAATTATGGCAGTAACGAAAGAAATTCTGACTCTGGCTGTCGAAACCGGAGATGCATTGCTCCGCAATGGTGCGGAAGTTTACCGCGTGGAAGATACGGTGCTTCATATTTTAAAAGCATATGAGATTACAGACTGTGATGTCTATGTACTTTCCAATGGAATTTTTGCAAGTGCAAATGAAAATAAAGAAGATGCCTGCAGCATGATCCGTCATGTACCGCTCGGCTCTACCCATCTCGGAAGGATTGCTGCGTTAAATCAGCTTTCCAGAGAGATCTGTTCCCATGAATGTTCCCTGCGGGATGCCTGGGTTCGTTTAGAAGAATGTAAATCCATTCCAAAAAATAAAAACTGGGTGGAGATATTTTTCTGTGGAGTTGGCAGTGCCGGTTTCTGCTATCTGTTCGGAGGAACTGCCTTAGATTCTTTTGTTGCATTTTTTATCGGACTCGTGTTACAGATTTTCCTGATCGCTTCCGACAGGCATCTGGAATCCAAATTTATCACTAATATTTTAGGAAGCGGCATTGTCACTTTTTTAAGCCTGATCGTGCTCTCCGCAGGGATACCGATCCTGCAGGATAAGGTTGTCATTGGAGATATTATGCCGCTCGTACCGGGAATCGCACTGACAACGTCCATCCGCGACTTTTTCAACGGAGACTATTTATCCGGTGCGATCCATATGATCGATGCGATCTTAACTGCTTTTAGTATTGCCGTTGGCGTGGGCGCTGTTATCACGCTTTACCAGCTTGTCACAGGAGGTGCATTACTTCGATGATCATTCAGTTTCTTGTCAGCTTAGCTGCGACACTCTCTTTTGCTGTATTATTTTCTGCTGAAAAAAAACAGTTGTTTTTCTGCGGTCTGACAGGTGCCCTCGGCTGGATTGTCTACCTGATCTGCTTACAGTATCACACAGACAATGCCATCGCAAACCTGATCGCCACCTTTGCACTGACACTGGTTGCACGGATTCTTTCGGCAGTGCGCCGAACTCCGGTCACGGTGTTCCTGCTCACCGGGATCTTCCCACTTGTTCCGGGTGCCGGAATCTACTATACCTCCTATTACTTTATCATGGGAGATATGAGCCGGTTCTCACAGTACGGAATCAGTACTGTGAAAGTTGCCGGTTCGATCGTGCTTGGCATTATCTTTGGTTTTGCGCTTCCACAGAGCCTCTTTAACGGGCTTTCAAAGCTTGCGCATAAAGATTAACGTTTTGTATTTTTTATTGCTGTCCGGCGATCTTTGCCGCCAGATCCTCCAGATATTCCCAGCGCTCCATTTTCTCTTCGAGCAGTTGTTCTGTCTGTTCTTTTTCTTTTGTGATCTCATTCAATTTCACAAAATCACTGCTGAATTTTAAAGTCTGCGCATCCAGCTCTTCTATTTTCTGTTCCAGTGCAGCGATATCATCTTCGATCGTCTCATATTCTTTCTGTTCTTTATAACTGAATTTCAGTTTACGCTCCCTCTTCCAGGTATCCATGGAAGAAGTCTGATTTTCTTTCTCCACAGAAGTTGTCGTATCGTTTTTCGCATCCAGAATATGTCCCGCAGGCACTTTTCCTTCCTCTGCCAATCGGTTTACATAATCTGTGTACCCACCTTCATACTGACAGATCTTTCCATCTTCCTCGAAGGCAAAAATACGGTTTACGACACGGTCTAAAAAGTAGCGGTCATGGGAGACGGTGATCACGATTCCATCATAATTGTCAAGGTAATCTTCCAGTATCGTGAGTGTCCGGATATCGAGATCGTTTGTCGGCTCATCTAAAATCAGGACATTCGGTGCCTCCATAAGCACGCGCAACAGGTTCAATCTGCGCTTCTCTCCACCGGAAAGTTTTCCGATCGGACTGTACTGCTGCGAGGATGGGAATAAAAAGCGCTCTAACATATTGGACGCTGACACCAGACCATCTTTCGTCCTGACAAACTCCGCTGTATTTTTAATATAATCGATCACTTTCTCATTTGGATCCATGTAGGCAATTCCAGCATCTTTTGTGTTCTCAATCTCCTGCGTATAATATCCGATTTTGATTGTCTGCCCGATGGTTACAGTTCCTTCATCCGGCTGGATTCTCTGATCAATGATCTTCATTAGGGTTGTCTTACCGCTTCCATTTGCCCCGACAAACCCGATCCTGTCATTTTTCAGAAAAATATAAGTAAAATCACGGATCAGTACTCTCGAATCATAGCTTTTGGAAATATGCGAAAGTTCTACCGTTGTCTTTCCCATGCGGGAACTGATCGAGCTGATCTCCACACTTCCATCTGTCTGCGGTGCATCCTGATCCTTAAGTTTCTCATAGCGCTGGATTCTGCCCTTTTGCTTGGTAGTACGTGCCTTTGCGCCGCGGCGGATCCACTCTAATTCTTTCCGCAGGATATTCTGGCGTTTCCGCTCACTCGCCTGCTGCATCTCCTCGCGCTCTGCCTTAAGTTCCAGATACCCGGAGTAATTCGCATCATAGCTGTAGATGGAACCTTTATCCACCTCCACGATCCGGTTGCAGACACTGTCTAAAAAGTAGCGGTCATGGGTTACCATAATAAGTGCCCCGCGCCACTTTTTCAGGAAATCTTCCAGCCAGTCTGCCATAGCGGAATCCAGATGGTTGGTCGGCTCGTCTAAGATCAGCACATCGCACGGCACTAAAAGTGCTGCCACAAGCGCAAGACGTTTGCGCTGTCCCCCAGAGAGTTCCCCTGCCTTCTGTTCAAAATTCGTAATGCCAAGCTTTGTCATCATCGCCTTTGCATCACTCTCTAAATTCCAATGTTCCACATGTTCTGCATGATTTCCTGCATTTTGATTTTGCTCTGATGTTCCTCCGACAAAATTCTGACTACTTTGCGCCAACACCGTATCAATCACTGACAATTCCGGATCAAATACCGGATTTTGCGGCAGATAACGCACCACGATATGGTTTGCACGGATCACCTGTCCTTCATCCGGTTCTTCAATGCCCGCTGCAATTTTTAACAGAGTTGATTTTCCGGTTCCGTTAATACCGATCACACCCACTTTTTCTCTTTCCTGCAAATAGAAAGACGCTTTCTCAAAAAGCTTCCTCTCTGTATATGTCTTCGTGATATCTGTTACACTGATAATATTCATAAAACTTATCTTTTACCTTCCATAATCTTCCGGCGCCGAATTGAAGTTGCGGATATACCGCAGACATTCCATTTCCGGCAATGGTTTTCCATAATAATACCCCTGGATATATTCCACGCCAAGGCGCTCCATCTCCTCACTCTGCTCTAACTTTTCCACTCCCTCGACAACCATTGGGATACCAAGCTTCTGCATCGTCCTGATCTCATTTTCAATAACAATTCTGGCTGTCTCATTATTAAAATATGCCAATGTCATGTCTCTGTCCATCTTCACTTCCTGGAACGGAAACCGCATAAGATAAGAGCAGTTTGCACTTCCGGTTCCATAATCATCCATCGCAAAAGAGATCCCCGCATCTCCCAATTCTTTCATATGATGTTCCATAAGCGCCGGTGCATTGATCGCAGTGCTCTCCGTCAGTTCCAGCACGATCATGGAGGTTGGGATATGGTACTTCTGCAGGATCGGCAGAATTGCCTCTTTCAGATTCTGCTGCATACACTGCGCCACCGAAATATTGATCTGGATCGAGCGGATTCCAAGAGACATATTCGATAATACATGTTTGGATAAAAACTTACAGCACTCTTCTAACACGATCTCGCCGATACGTATGATGTCACCGTTTTTTTCTGCGATCGGGATAAATTCAGCCGGTGGAATATATCCAAGTTCCCCGTCAAACAGACGTGCCAATGCTTCGAGGGAAACAATTCTTTTTTCCTTAAGCGAATAGATCGGCTGGTAGTACACCTGAATCGAACGCTCACGGAGTGCGCACTCTAAGATTATTTCAATCTGATTCTGTCTGTAATATCCCTCGATCATCTGCTCGTCCGTCTCAATCACAGGCTCTTTCCCCACATTGCCGGAAGCAACGGACAACAGGTAACTTTTGATTCCGAAAAATTCCGGGATTGTCGTAAAGTCCTTCGGATAATGCATGATCATAACGGTGTGATCCAGCAGAATATGGTTTTCTTCTATCTTCCATTCCTCAGAAAAACGCCCCTCAACAGACTTTACCATCTCCTGATACCGGTCTTTGTCTGTCATGACCACAAAGGTATCCGCATCACTGCGGAATACGTGAAACTTACCACCCAGATGGAAAAAATACTGTCCCAGCTCCGCCATGAGCATATTGCAGTTTTCTGCCCCAAACAGCATTCCCATCTGCTGATACTGACGGATTCTGATAATAATGATCGTTCCTTCCTGATCCCGCATCAGTTCGTCCTTCAGCTGCAGCTCCAATGCCGCCTCATTTCCGATTCCTGTCACGGCATCTAAATAATCGTTTGGATTCTGCATCGACAGATAGATCATTATGACGATTACCGAATTTCCAAGGCTGGTCAGCAGGATCTCCCGGTGGTAATACTGCACCCAAATTGCAATCAATGCCGCTGCGGTATAAAAATAGATGATGTATTTCTCCCGCACATTAATGATCTTCCGCCTTGCGATCGACATAACAAGATTCAATGCAAAAAACAGCATGATATAAAAATATCCGAAATTTGCTCCTCTGCCCTGATGATACACTCCATCCTGAAAATAGTAGTAAAACCCGATGAACGGTGTTAAGAGCAGAAAAATAAAAAAGAATGCCGCAGGGATCATTGCAGCTGAAACTGCCCGCTTTTTCTGTCTCTGGTCCAGTTCACTGATCACGACCATATACTTATAGATCATCAAAGAGCTTAAGCCTTCAAACGAAAAAAAGACAAACGCAAGTATCTCGTTCACGATCTGCGGAACGACTCCAGCGTTTGCCAGTCCTATCGATGATAAAATATTAAACGCACTCTCTCCGATACATACGATCAAAAGTGCACGGAATACCCTTGTCTTTTCAGTCGGAAACTGCCACACTACCATAAAATGTACGAATATTAATAACATAAATAATAGTGAAGCCGCTTCAAAACTGTAATTATACTGCATCCGTATCTTCCTCCTGCGCTGCACGTGCCTCGATGATCGCCTCATTCAGCTGCAGCATCTTGGCATCCAGCATAGAGACGATCTCCGAACATTCCCTTAAGTCTCTGCTGATATATTGTGGTGCATTTCCCTCGAACTTATAATAAATCTTGTGTTCTAAACTTGCCCAGAAATCCATTGCCATCGTCCGTATCTGGATCTCAACCTTGGTATCAACCACCCGGTCAGACAAAAAAATCGGTACGGTCACTAACATATGATAGCTCTTATAACCGCTCTCCTTCGGATGCTTGATATAATCCTTCACGGATACCACCGTCAGATCATTCTGCTTACCGATCATCTCCGCAAGCTTGTAAATATCGGACGTAAACGAACAAACAATGCGGATTCCTGCGATATCGTTGATATAGTCCACCATATTGTCAATGGAACTCTCGTATCCATATCGTTTCAGCTTCTTGACAATACTCTCCGGTGATTTGATTCTGGACTTAATATATTCAATCGGGTTGTACTGGTGTACCTGCTGAAATTCATCATTTAAGATCTCAACTTTGGTACTGACCTCCTTCAACGCTGACCGGTATAAAAAAATAATTGTATTCCAACTATCTACCCCTTCACTTAAGGTAAATGGTCTATCCATAATATTCCTCCAACAATATATTCCCCGTGCATGAAAAAAACTTTTATCCATCAACACTCATGCTCCCTTAAGTATACCATACTTTTCTATGATATGGGGAGTTATTTCAAAACTTTACTGTTTTTTCTATTCCTTTTTCTATTCCTGAAGGTATCCTTTCTCACGCAGCTTCTCACCGATGACCTGTAGCATCGGTTCCGTATCTGCCTCCACTGTGTGCCAGTGTTTTCCACCGGTCAGCACATTTAACGGCTGGCTTTTGCTCTTTCTGATGCGCTCCATAAATTCATCCACATCCATGCGGTTGCAGAGCATCAGATCCACCGTGATCTGACCATAGATGTCATGCTCCACCACAGCGTCTAACACCTTTCCGCCGTAATCTACGATCGTGTATAATTCATCCTGCATCTGCTCTGTCGTGTGCTGCACACAAAAGCTTCTCTTTGGCTTCTGCGGACCTTTTCCCGGATTGTAAAGGAAATAACCTTTGTTTGTGCTTAAAATATTCTTATTGGTAGCACGCAAAAGAGCAATATCCTGCACGATCACCTGACGGCTCACGCCGAATTTTTTTGCAAGGTCTGAACCACTGACCGGTTCTTTTTGGTTTGACATTATTTCAATGATTTTTTCCCGTCTGATATCCCCTTCTATCACGGCAACGCTCCTCCTACATCTCCTATACACATATCTATTCCGTTAATCTTCTTCGAATGCATGCATTTCTTCCATCCAGCTTCTTCCGTTAATCTTCCTCGATCACATGCATCTCCAGAAAATCAAAATCGATCGACTCAATGAAACTGTCCTGGGTAAATCTTGTCTTTGCATGGCGTTTGAATTCAGCAACATTGACATCGAGCCAGATTGGTTTTCCAAGATCAAATGCATAGCACACTTCATCGATTGCCCTGAAAATTTTATGGGTACGTGTATCATCCGATTCGTCTGTGATGGTTGTATCCCGAAGCAGATGATTGTCTTTCATCATTTTAAACCAGATTCTCATTCTTCCACTTTCCTAATATTACTCATTCTATCCTGCGACATACTTCTTATCCGCCGCTGCCGGTTTGTCTCATACATCAAAAGCGATGCTGAAATGGCAGCATTTAAAGATTCCACCTGTCCACACATTGGAATTTTAATATAAGTATCCGCAAGATCAGCGATTTCATCCGACAGACCGTTTCCCTCATTTCCGATCATAAAGGCAGTGGCTCCTGTATAGTCCGGCTCATCATACTGCATCTTTCCTTTCAGATGGGCAGCATACGTTTTTACCCCTGCATTTTTCAGTTCACAGATGGTCTCTGCCAGATCTCTGGTCACAAAAAATGGCATGCGGTAAATACTTCCCATCGTTGAACGGATTGTTTTCGGATTGAAAAGATCGACGGTTGTATGATTCATGACCACACCGCTGATTCCTGCGCCCTCTCCGGTGCGCAGCATCGTCCCAAGATTTCCCGGGTCCTGGATGCTCTCTAAAATCAGAAGATGCGTGTCTGCCCCTTTTAACAGTTCTTCCAGACGATACTGTGGCTTTCTGACCAGACAGAGAATCCCCTGCGGTGTCTGCGTATCTGATACCGCTTTGAATACAGAATCTGATACGATCTCATAGGTATAGCCTGCAAGCATTTTATCATTCTCTGCAAAAAAACTCTCCGACACATACACCTGTTTTAACCACTCTTCCGGAACTTCCTGAAACATTTTCCGTCCCTCTACGACAAAGAGTTCCTGTTCGTTTCTCGCTTTTGCCTTTTTCATCAGAAGCATCAGATTCTTCATCTGCTGATTGCTTGTACTTGTGATCATACTTTTCTCCAAACAAATCTTTTTCTTATATGTCATAAAAACTCCACGAACCAAAATCCGTGGAGTTTTAAATTCTTTCCTGTATTTCGTAATGATTCCAAATTAGATGGATAAGTTCTTAGCGATCTGATATTCGTACTCTGGAATCTCTTTCTTCATTGCAAGAGCCTCATCAATATCAAAATCAACAAAAGCGCCATGACGATATCCAACGACACGGTTTGTCTTTCCCTCACACAGAAGGTCTACTGCAAGTGCTCCCATGGTTGAAGCATATACACGGTCTTTTGCTGTCGGAGAACCACCACGCTGCATATGTCCTAAGATGGTAGCACGTGTCTCAATACCGGTAGCTGCCTCAATACGTTTTGCCATGCTTGCAGAATGTCCGATACCCTCGGCATTTACGATGATATGATGTTTCTTGCCATGTTTACGTTTTTCGATGATGTTATTTACTAACTTCTGCTCGTCGTAATCATATTTTTCCGGTAACAGGATATCCTCTGCTCCGTTTGCGATACCACACCATAAAGCGATGTATCCGGCGCCACGTCCCATAACCTCGATGATAGAACATCTCTCATGGGAAGTAGAGGTATCACGTACTTTATCAATTGCCTCCATTGCTGTATTGACAGCGGTATCAAATCCGATGGTGTACTCAGTACATGCGATATCTAAGTCTATTGTTCCCGGAAGACCGATCGTATTGATTCCAAGTGCTGCCAACTTCTGGGCACCCTTGAAAGATCCGTCACCACCGATTACGATGATTCCATCGATACCATGTTTCTTACAGATCTCAGCACCTTTCTGCTGACCTTCCGGTGTTGTAAACTCCATACAACGTGCTGTCTGTAAAATCGTACCACCACGCTCTATAATATCAGATACGTCCTTTGCTTCCATATCTACGATTTCTTCCTGAAGAAGTCCTGCGTATCCTCTCTTAATTCCTTTTACCTTTAATCCTTTTACAATTGCCTCTCTTACAACTGCACGAATTGCTGCGTTCATTCCAGGTGCATCTCCGCCACTGGTAAGTACACCGATTGTCTTGATCTCTTTTGCCATTTTATAAGTTCCCTCCTAAAAATAAATATACCCATTGAATATCTGTTTACCCATTTACAGATATTTATTTATCTAATCTACACTATTTTAATATCTTTACGCTCTCTTTTCAATGCTCTTTTCTACAACTTTTACATTATTTTCACCCAGAAAGTTCGTCAAATTGTTCACAATCTCCTGATTTATGCAGATATTGTAGTTATTTGGCAGTCGTTTCATTGCTTTTATGGATGAAATGTAAATGACAACCGAATCTCTTCCATCCGAATCATGAAGCTTTCCATAAAGTTCCTGCTCCTTCGCCTCAAACTCTTCCTTCGTGGAAAACTGAAGCCAGAGTTCCCTTTTTACACTGTCAAAAGAAGTGATCTGCTCACAGATGATCTTTCCATTTTTATCTTCCTCTACATTGGCACGTCCGGTAATAAATACCTTTTCATCCTCATTTAATAAGGAGCTGTACTTTTCGTAGCTGTTCGGGAACACAATCACCTCCACAGTTCCGACAAGATCTTCTAATGTGAGAAATGCCATGACTTTATTGTTTTTCGTGTACTTGATCGTCTTTTCTGTGATCATTCCGCCGACTGTGACTTTCTGGTTATCCTTTACCTTCACCTCATTTGTCTCTTCATCCAGGACAAAATCCGTTGTGACCGCCGAAATATTCTTGCGCCAGCGTTCCTCATATTCCTCCAGCGGATGTCCCGTCAGATAAATGCCGAGCACCTCTTTTTCAAAACCAAGCTTGATTTCCTTACTGTATTCCTCAAGCTGCGGAAGACGGATCTCATAGTCCTGTTTTTCTTCCTCCGGCACAAGATCAAAGAGTGTCATCTGACCGGACATACTCTTTTTCTTCTCCGAGGCAAGGTTGTCCATGATTGTGGAAAAAACAGTGATCATCTGCTGTCTGTTTCCGTCAAGGCCGTCTAACGCCCCCGCTTTGATCAGGTTTTCCACCGCACGTTTGTTGACTTCCCGGCAGGAAACACGCTCCAGAAAGCTTTGCAGTGTCTTATAAGTTCCATTCTCCTCACGCTCCTGCAGGATCAGATCCACGACCGGTCTTCCGATGCTCTTGATTGCATACAGACCATAGCGGATGTTATCTCCAACTGCGGTAAAGACACCTTCCCCCTCGTTTACGTCCGGTGGAAGCACTTTGATTCCCATCTGGCGGCAGGTAAAAATATACTCGGAAACTTTTCTGGTATTATCGATCACAGACGTCATCAGCGCTGCCATAAATTCTACCGGATAGTAATATTTAAAATACGCTGTCTGGTAGGAAACCACTGCATAAGCCGCTGCATGTGATTTATTAAATGCATATTTTGCAAAATCCACCATGGAATCGTAGATCTTATTCGCTGCCTGCTCGCTGATACCGTTTGCAATACAGCCTTTGATTCCCTGTTCCTCGTTGCCGTAAACAAAGTTCTGGCGCTCTGCATCAATGACATACTGTTTCTTTTTGCTCATGGCACGGCGGATATTGTCCGCCTGTCCCATCGTGTATCCGGCAAGTTCCTGCACGATCTGCATCACCTGCTCCTGATAGACGATACAGCCGTAAGTCGGCTCTAAGATTGGTTCTAATTCTTTACATTCGTAAGTAATACTGTCGCGCTCATTTTTTCCTTTGATATACTTTGGAATAAAGTCCATTGGTCCAGGACGATACAGGGAAATTCCGGCGATGACATCCTCTAAGCTCTGCGGTTTTAACTCCTTCATGAAGTTTTTCATTCCGGCACTTTCAAGCTGGAACACACCCTCGGTTCTTCCGGTTCCGATGTAGTCTAATACTTTTTTATCATTGTAGTCGATAAGAACTGCATCCGGATCGGTATGATCATTATAATCGATGTGATTGACATCGATTTTGATTCCATGGTTCTTATATACGAGATCTGCGGCATCCTTGATGACCGTCAACGTTCTAAGTCCAAGGAAGTCCATTTTCAAAAGTCCAAGTTCCTCGATGGTCGTCATGATAAACTGTGTCGTGATTGTTCCGTCGGACGCCCTCGACAGTGGAACATACTCATCCATCGCTTTCTGTGAGATCACAACGCCCGCTGCATGCATAGAAGTATGCCGTGGCAGTCCCTCTAAACGTTTTGACATATCGATCAGTGTACGTACATTCTCGTCCGATTCGTACATGCCGCGGAGTTCCGGATTCATCTGCAGTGCTTTTTCAATCGTAATATTCAGTTCATTTGGGATCATCTTTGCAATAGTATCACAAAAACTATATGGCAGATCCATCACCCGCCCCACATCACGGATCACACCTTTTGCTGCCAGCGTACCGAATGTCACGATCTGCGAAACACAATCCTTGCCATATTTTTTCACGACATAATCGATCACTTCGCTTCGTCTCTCATAACAGAAATCGATATCGATATCGGGCATGGTAACTCGCTCCGGATTTAAGAAACGCTCAAACAGCAGATTATACTTGATCGGATCAATGTTCGTGATACCTGTGGTATAAGAAACAAGGCTTCCTGCGGCACTTCCACGCCCCGGGCCTACCGGAATCCCATGGGTTCTCGCATAATTGATAAAATCCCATACGATCAAAAAATAATCAACATATCCCATTTTCCGGATGACATTAAGCTCATAATCAAGCTTCGGAAGCAGTTCCTCATGGCGGTCCGGGTAACGCTTTACCAGTCCCTCATGACACAGCTTATTCAGATAAGTCCATGAGTCGTAACCTTCCGGCACCTCGAAATGTGGCAGTTTTGTCACACCGAACTCAATCTCCACATGACAGCGGTCTGCGATCTTTTGTGTGTTGTCGATTGCCTGACTTGCAAAGGAAAAAAGCTTCCGCATCTCTTCCTCTGACTTCACATAATACTGGCCGCCCTCGTAGCGCATACGGTTCTCATCGGACAATTTCTTTCCGGTCTGGATACAGAGCAGGATATCGTGTGCCTCCGCATCTTCCGCGTAGGTGTAATGTACGTCGTTTGTCGCAACCAGTTCAATGCCTGTCTCCTGGCTCATCCGCACAAGCTGTGGATTGACCATCTGCTGCTCCGGGATTCCATGATCCTGTAATTCCAGGAAAAAGTTTCCTTTTCCAAAGCAGTTTTCATACTTTTCGGCAACTTTTTTTGCCTCATCATAAAGTCCTTTTACAAGATAGCGCTGTACCTCTCCCGCAAGGCACGCACTCAGCGCAATGATTCCACTGTGATACTGCTGTAACACTTCCATATCCACACGGGGTTTGTAATAATACCCATCCACAAACCCTTTGGATACAATTTTCATCAGGTTCTGATAGCCCTCATTATTCTCAGCTAGCAGCACCAGATGGTAATAACGATCCTCCCCATGCGCTGCCTCTCTGTCAAATCGGGAGTTCGGTGCCACGTACACCTCACAGCCAAGGATTGGATTGATACCTGCTGCCTTCGCAGCCTTGTAAAAGTCAATGACACCAAACATCACTCCATGGTCTGTGATCGCTGCACTGTTCATGCCAAGCTCTTTCACTCTTGCAACATATTCTTTTATTTTATTCGAGCCATCCAGAAGGGAAAACTCGGTATGCACATGGAGATGGGTAAATGCCATTTTCTTTCTTCCTATTCGTTAAATTTTTGAATCTGCTCTTCCAGAAAAGCCGGATCATCAAAGTAATTGATCTTCATGGCCGCTTTGACTTCACTTAATGTCTGGGCTGCTGTCTCTGCTGCCACTTCGCTGCCTTTTTTCAAAATCTCATAAACACCTTCGATTTTCTTCTCATACTCGGCTCTTCTTGCGCGGATTGGGCTTAATTCTTCCTGAAGAACGTTATTTAAAAACTTCTTCACTTTGACATCGCCTAATCCACCGCGTTTATAGTGATCTTTTAACTCATCCAGATTTGCATATTCAGGTAAGTGCTCTGCAAAATGTCCTTCGTTGCTGAACGCATCCAAATAAGTAAATACGGTATTTCCTTCCAGCTTTCCCGGATCTTCGATACGGATATGATCCGGATCTGTAAACATGGACATGACTTTTTTCTTCACATCTGCCTCGGATTCTGACAGATAAATACAGTTGCCTAAGGATTTGCTCATCTTTGCTTTTCCGTCAATACCCGGAAGTCTTAAGCATGCTTTATTCGATGGAAGCAGGATTTCAGGATCCACTAAGGTCTCTCCATACACTGCATTGAATTTGTGCACGATCTCCTTCGTCTGCTCTAGCATTGGAAGCTGATCTTCCCCAACCGGAACAGTCGTTGCCTTAAATGCAGTGATATCTGCCGCCTGGCTGATCGGATAGTTGAAAAATCCCATCGGGATACTTGTCTCAAAATTACGCATCTGGATCTCTGCTTTTACCGTTGGATTGCGCTGCAGACGGGATACTGTCACCAGATTCATATAGTAGAAAGTCAGTTCTGTCAGTTCTGCCACATGAGACTGGATAAAAATATTGGATTTTGCAGGATCAAGCCCTACGGATAAATAATCCAATGCAACTTCCATGATATTGTCACGGATTTTTGCCGGGTTGTCCGCATTATCAGTGAGTGCCTGCGCGTCTGCGATCATAATGAAAATCTTATCAAATTCCCCGGAATTCTGTAATTCCACTCTTCTTTTTAAAGAGCCGACATAATGTCCGACATGAAGCTTTCCGGTTGGTCTGTCGCCTGTTAAAATGATTTTTGGTTTCTTATTTTCCATATTAAAAATATCTCCTTATTTCTCAATTTCTTATTTGTTAACCGTTTTTATCCTCATTTGCTGCTGTCTGGCATCCATTGGAGTAACAGCTGCACGCGCCTGTGTTTCATTATATAATTTTATGGAAGATCACGCAAGAGGACGATTCACTGCTTCTCGCTAAAAATACGGTAGATTTCTGTCACATTGCTTTCTGAGCCCGCCTGCTCTACACACTCGCAGATTGTTCTGACTGTCTCAGGTTTTTCTTCTAACATATCTGCGATTTCTTCCTGTGTATTTCCTTTTTTCAATTTTTTCATCACCAGCTCAACTAATTTTATAAGTTCCCCTTCTTTTATCCCTTCTCTTCTGCCAGCTTCCTTATGGTCTGCCCATGCTTTACACATATCCATACTCGTGTCCTCCTTCATATCCACTCCTATATCAAGTTTCGCAAACAGATTGATTGTTCTGACTGCCTCCATCTCCAGATTTTTAAAGGCTGGATTTGTTGTGATCAATTTTCCCATTGCGGTCTCGTCTTTTGATAATTTTATTACTTCTAAAACTGCCCCAAGTGATGTCTTGAATTTTTCAAAATCAGTAATTTCACTTGGAATAATTAAATTCAGTTTATAATCTGATACATATTGTAAAATGTTTTCTTCCATATCCGGGAACATATCATAAATACTACGTGGAGCCTTCCACTGATCTGCGCCCCAGTACAACGTAATTGTAATTACCGGTGTCAGTTTATCCTGACTTGTAAATCCGGATAAAAACTCTTCACTGCGAACAAAATCTTTTTTCTTCTTATGCTTTTTAGCTGCTTCATTTACCTGCTTTCCATAGTTCAGCGCATCATAAATCATACAGCGTACCGGCATTGCATAATGAATATCTGTCTGATTTTCAACTCCAATAATTGCATATACACAGGAATCCGTCTTTTTAATGACTGCCTGTTTCAATATATCTCGCCATTTTTGCACTTGTAATTCTTTTTTGGTTGTTCCAAACACCGACAACAATTCTGTTGTGTCCTGTGCCACCAGATTTTCCGGTCTGATCATATTTTTTCCTTCAAATAGATAATAATTACACAGATCTGCAAATCTGGTATTGTCCGAAAGATATTCTTTCGCCTTGATGTCTTTTGCACCCATTCGGTATCCTCCCTTGTTATGTTCGAGAGAACCCTGCTTCCTGAATCGAATTCTCTCTGCTTTTATAATTGTGAAAACCAAGCATTGAAAATTCTTAGATCAACCCCTAAAAATAAAGTTGAATCTGATTTAAGAATAATAGCTGCTGCCATAAAAGAACCTGAGCAATTGCGTATGTAAACGCTTATCTTTGCTCATTTAGAATTAAAATGCTTTGATAAAAATTATAGCACAGAAAAATAATGTTTTCAAACATAATGTTCCAAAACATATTTTCATTTTTCTTTCGCTCATTTCTTAATATGTTACAATCCATGCAAAAAAATTCCGGTGCACGTTTTTCACATACACCGGAATTTAACTTTTTATTTCTCTTTCACTCTTGCCGTAAGCTTATCTCCCTCGGTATCGATCAGAATGGTATCTCCCTCTCTCACCTCATCCGCAAGGATCAGCTTTGCAGACAATGTCTCTACGTGTTTCTGTAAGAAACGTTTCAGAGGTCTTGCACCATAGATCGGATCATATCCGTGATCAACGATGAACTGTCTTGCACTGTCTGAAAGTTCTACCGTAATCTCACGGTCAGCAAGACGTTTGTTCAGATCATTCATCAGCAGATTAATGATATTACCGATGTTGTCTTTTGTCAGAGGCTTGAACATAATGATCTCATCGAGACGGTTCAAAAACTCCGGTCTGAAATGTCCACGAAGTTCATTCATAACCGCTTCCTCACAAGCCGGATTGATATCACCATTCTCATCAATGCCCTCCAGCAGATGTGCTGATCCGAGGTTCGATGTCATGATGATGATCGTATTCTTAAAGTCAACGGTTCTTCCCTGTGAGTCCGTGATACGTCCGTCATCCAGCACCTGTAATAATACATTGAATACATCCGGATGTGCTTTCTCGACCTCATCGAACAGAACAACCGAATATGGTTTTCTACGGACTGCCTCCGTCAGCTGACCGCCTTCATCATATCCGACATATCCTGGAGGCGCTCCGATCAGACGGGACACGGAGTATTTCTCCATATACTCACTCATATCAAGACGCACCATATTGGATTCGTCATCAAAAAGACTGGCTGCCAGAGCCTTTGCAAGTTCTGTCTTACCGACACCGGTAGGTCCTAAGAACAGGAACGAACCGATCGGTTTGCTCGGATCTTTGATTCCGGCTTTGGAACGGATGATGGCTTCTGTCACTTTTGTGACACCCTCGTCCTGACCAATGACACGTTTATGCAGCTCCTCGTCCAGATGCAGTGTCTTGTTACGTTCACTCTCGGTCAGCTTTGCGACCGGAATACCCGTCCAACGGGAAATAATACGTGCGATCTCTTCCTCGCTGACGTTCTCATGTACCAGCGAAAGATCTTTATTCTTAACTTCCTCTTCCTCAACTTCCAGCTGTTTCTGCAGCTGTGGAAGTTTTCCATACTGCAGTTCTGCCGCTTTTTCCAGATCATAATTCTGCTGTGCAGTCTTGATCTCATTCTTGACCTGCTCGATCTCTTCACGAAGTTTCTGGACTTTTTCAACCGATTTCTTTTCGTTTTCCCATTGTACTTTCTTTGTGTTAAATTCATCACGAAGTTCTGCCAGTTCCTTCTGAAGATCCGCAAGACGCTCCTGGCTCAGACGATCCGTCTCTTTTTTCAGAGCTGTCTCCTCAATCTCCATCTGCATGACACGACGGTTTAACTCATCCAGCTCTGTCGGCATGGAATCCAGTTCCGTCTTGATCAAGGCACATGCCTCATCCACGAGGTCGATTGCCTTATCCGGCAGGAAACGGTCGGAAATATAACGGTTTGAGAGCACTGCCGCAGATACCAGTGCCGAGTCTGTAATTTTTACACCGTGGAATACTTCATAACGCTCTTTCAGTCCACGCAGGATGGAAATGGTATCCTCTACGGTCGGCTCATCCACCTGTACCGGCTGGAAACGACGCTCCAAAGCAGCATCTTTTTCAATATATTCACGGTACTCATCTAAGGTGGTCGCACCGATACAGTGTAACTCACCACGGGCAAGCATTGGTTTTAACAACTGGCCTGCATCCATCGCACCGTCTGTTTTTCCTGCTCCCACGATGGTATGAAGTTCATCGATAAACAGGATGATCTGTCCATCGGAATTTTTGATATCATCGAGAACCGCTTTCAGACGTTCCTCAAACTCACCACGATATTTTGCACCTGCGACAAGTGCACCCATATCCAGTGCAAACAGTTTCTTATCTTTCAGTCCTTCCGGGACATCTCCACGGACGATCCTCTGTGCGAGTCCTTCGACAACAGCCGTCTTACCGACACCAGGCTCACCGATCAGAACCGGGTTATTCTTTGTCTTTCTGGAAAGGATGCGGACTACATTACGGATCTCTGCGTCACGTCCGATCACCGGATCAAGCTTCTGGTTTCTCGCACGTTCTACCATATCGTATCCATATTTTTCCAGTGTGTCATAAGTTGCCTCCGGGTTATCGGATACCACTCTCTGGTTTCCTCTTACCGTTGACAGCGCCTGCAAAAACCGTTCACGGGTAATTCCATACTCCTTGAAGATTTCCTTCATTGCCTTATTCGGATATTTGATCAGGCATAAAAACAAATGTTCCACGGAAACATATTCGTCTCCCATTGCTTTTGCCTCATCCTCTGCATGGACAAGTACCTTATTCAGATCCTGTCCTACATAAACCTGTCCGCCGGATACTTTTACACGGGCAGCTAAATGGCGCTCTGCGTTATCCACAAAATGTTCTTTCTGGATCTCCATTTTCTCTATTAATTTTGGGATCAGTCCATCTTCCTGACGTAACAGGGCGACTAAAAGGTGTTCCTGCTCGATCTCCTGATTTCCATATTCATAGGCGAGCTTTTCACAATCGTTAATGGCTTCTACTGATTTCTGAGTAAATTTCTGAATGTTCATACGCTTACCTCCCTCGTATTTATCTCTGTTATCTATGTGAAAAAGAAAAACCTTCTGAAAAACTTTCTGATGGAAAGAAAAGACCTTCCCACCTTGCTGGCTGGAACGTCTTCTGTCAGTTACGAAATTTCTTTCGCAGTGGTTTTCCTTTGTTACGAGTATGTTATATCACGAGTTGTTAGCACTGTCAAGAGGTGAGTGCTAATTATTTTGTGAAGAAATTGTGAACTGTGGATTGTGGATTGAAGGTAATCTGCGCTGATAATCTTCTCTTATTCTCCGAACAGCATCCCCCCGACTCGCTCCATGTCCATTCCATCTAACACAAAGTCTGCATCCGGCATGATTTTCCGTTTTTTTTCAGTGCCATCCGGTAATGCGACGGTCTCTTCCGGCAGCTTTGGAGAAATATTCGAATGAATATAAAAAGTGTCAAGCCCGACACTCTTAGCTCCTGCGATATCGCTTATGCCGTCGTTTCCGATCATGATGCTTTTTGTTATATCAAGATTATATTTATCAATCAACAGTTGAAAAAATCTGCTGTCCGGTTTTTTTACCCCACAGGTTGAAGAGATGAAAATATCGTCAAAGTACTTTGCGATTCCAAGTGTGTGCATCTCATACTCTGTAAAGATACGCTGTGCGTTCGAAAGCAGATAAATCTTTTTGCCCTTCTTTTTTAATGCTTCTAACAAATCTGTCACTCCGTCATATAGTTTTACATAATCGGTAGAGAGGATCCGGAAGAACTGACCTGCATGTACGGCAAGTGTAAGGTCTGCCTTCACACCTTTTTCCTCAAAAAGTTTTTGAAAGACCTCTTCAATCTGAACCTCCGGATGTGCCTCATGAGCATCATCTTTTTTCTCAGATTTCATCTTAGACTCCTCGCCTGCAATGATTGCAGCGTATCTTTCTTTTAATTCTTCCGGTGCATAATTGGCGTCATAATATCCATAAAAAAGCGCCAGCTTTTTCCATACCAGAGGATCATTCTCCTCGGTATGGATATCAACCAGCGTTCCATATAAATCAAAAATATAATTATCGTAAGCTTTCACGTTATTATGCCTCCTGCTTTGTAAGTTCGATCAACTGCTGCATACGATCCGTGATCTTGTTCAGTACATCCGAATTATCTTCCTGTGCACTCATTGTCTCATTTGCGTGTGCAGATACCTCCTCTGAGATTGCCGAGATTGTTTCAATCGAATGCACGATCTGTTCATTTGCAGTTTTTAATTCCTCAATATTGCTGTTTAACTGCTCCACGTTGCCCTGAATATCAAGCGTATTGCTCTGGATATCCGAAAAATTATTGGCAGTATTCTCAGTGGACTGTTTTTCTTCATTGATTGCACCGATCATCCCTCGCACCACCGAAACCACCTCGCTGATCGCATTGGAAATATTCTCGATCAACTCTGTAATATGTACCGTTGCCTCTTTGGTCTGTGTTGCCATGCCGGAAATCTCTGTTGCAACAACAGCGAATCCTCTTCCTGCCTCACCCGCTCTTGCTGCCTCAATACTTGCGTTTAAAGCTAAAAGGCTTGTCTGCGAGGTAATACCGGAGATCAGTTCCACGATGGAATGCATCTCTTCAATGTATTTGTCTAATGTCTCTAGCTGTCCTGCAACACTGTCTCCTTTTTCCACGGAATGTTCTACCTGGGATACGAGCACTTCCATATCCTTTCCGGCACTCTCTAACACCTGCAATGTATGCTGCATGCTCTCATTAATACGGTCTGCTGCACTGCTGACCAGTTCAACTTTCTGCTGGATCGCCTCGGTCTGCTGCATCTGCGTCTGCACAGCATTGGCAGTTTCCGTCGTACCACTGCCAACCTCTGACATTGCATCTTTGGTCAATTTAGAAGCACTGTTGAGGTTCTCAACTTTTCTATAGATATCTTCCATTCCACTCTGCATCTGTTGTGACATATTGGAAATATCGGACAGCAAAAGCTCTGTCTTGCTCTGCGCTTCCTTAATATTCTCCATTTTCTGCTGATTGTTTGCATTCGATGTCTGCGCTGCATAGATAGAATACACTGCGACGAGTATCATGGCTGTCACCTGCACGATTGCCGCATCGCTGCCCTGATAACCGAACTTTCCGGTAAAAGCTCCACCAATCGTCATGATCAGGCTTAAGATAACCGTTCCCGTATTGATCTGCACGGAAAATTTTACATCATTAAATACACTTACAAGTAAAATCATCGGTATGACAAGCACATAAATGTTCGCTTTCTCGGTCGTCAGCACCATGAAGGAATACGTAATGGCAAATCCGATCCCTACCGTGTGCTTAATCATGCCTGTCTCTCTGTCCTTGAAAAAGAAAAACTGTCCCAGCATGACCGGGATCAGTGCCAATGCTGTGATCACCAGAAAATAGCCAAGGCTCCGCTCTCCCCGGATAAATCTGGACGCATAAAAGACGACCACGATCAACGCTTCTATGGTATGACCTGTCAATGCAGTTCTGTTATTCCTCTGTGTATCACTGATCTGTTTTCCATTCATCTGCTCTTGTACTCCCTCTATTCTGACGCTCTGCCAGTCTGCTATCACTGCCGGACGCTGCCGGTTTTTGTTTGATCTTCCTCCTTTCACTATATCATTGATGGTTTCGCTCTTCAAGATTTTCTTTCCGGCAAATGACGTTATGACTCCAGTTTTTCCCGGAGTTTTGCAAGGATTTTCCGCTCATTCCGGCTGATCTGCACCTGTGTCACTGCAAGTATTCCTGCCACCTCGCACTGCGTCTTATTTTCAAAATACCGCAGCCGGATAATCTGCTGTTCTGTCTCATCGAGTGTATCCATCAGCTGTCTGATCACCATTTTGTTTAAAACAGCCTCCTTCTCCGGCTCCTCATAGACATCGCTCTGATCTCCAATCTGGTCAATGAGTAAAAGTTCATCTCCGTCTGCGCCGCAGACCGGCTGGTAAATGGACTCCACCCCACGGTTAGCGTCCAATGCCATCACAATCTCCTCTGTGCCAAGTTCCGTCATGGCAGACAGTTCCAAAAGACTTGGCTCTCTCCCCAGCTCTGTTGTGAGAACTTCTTTTGCCCTGCTGATTTTGTATCCATTTTCTTTTAAACTCCGGCTCACTTTCACCATGCCATCGTCACGCAGGAAACGTCGTATCTCCCCTGTGATCATGGGTACTGCATAAGTGGAAAATGCAAGATTTAACGACAGATCAAAATGATCGATTGCTTTTATCAGTCCGATACATCCGATCTGAAATAGTTCCTCCCGGTCATGCCCTCTTTTTTCAAATCTGCGGACAATTGCGTGCACTAATCCAAGGTTATCCGAAACGACTTTGTCCCTGGCTTTTTTATCCCCATCCTGTGCCTGTCTGATCAGTTCCGCCTGTCGCACCATAGGCTAGCCTTCCTGATTTCCCAGTCTTCTTACCATATGTACGCTTGTCCCTTTTCCCGGCTCGGATACTACCTCAAGCCTGTCCATAAACGCTTCCATAAAAGAGAATCCCATCCCGGAGCGCTCAAGTTCCGGTTTTGTCGTATAAAAAGGTTCCATCGCTTTTGACACATCCGCAATGCCTGCTCCTGTATCCGAAACGGTGATGGAAACCTCATTCCCACAAATCTGACACAGGAGTTCCACTTTCTGTTCCGGTTCATGGTAACCATGAATGATCGCATTCGTCACCGCTTCGGACACGGCCGTCTTGATATCCGCAATCTCGTCTAACGTTGGGTTTAATTCTGCTATAAATGCCGCAACCGCCACCCTGGCGAAACTTTCATTCACCGACCTGGCATCAAATATCAGTTTCATCTCGTTCTGACTGCTCATTTTTACTTCCTCCACTATCTCCTATTCTTTTACCTGAATGATTTTTTTCAACCCGGATACGGTAAATATCTTGTCCACGCGCTCGTTCAGATGGCACGCACTCACATCCCCACCGGAATAGCCTAAGTTTTTGCACCGCCCGATGATCACCCCAATCCCGGAGCTGTCCATAAACTCTGTCTCTGTAAAATCAAACACAAGATGTCTGACATGGTAGGTGTCGATCAGAAGATCTGTCTCCGTGCGGATGCGGTTTGCCTGATGATGGTCTAACTCACGCGGCACATAGACAACTAAACATCCTTTTTCCATAATATACTGGCTTTTCATGCTCTTGTTCCTCTCTTTCCATTCTGCTTATGCTTTTCAACAATAGAATGCTCGCTCCGCAGACATTTTATTGTCATGAATAAAAAAAGAAGGAGTCTCCCCGGAATTTCCGGTTCGATCTCCTTCGTACTTTTTAATATCAGTTTGTCTTTTTATTAATGGGCGGTGTCTGTCTCACTCTGATCCAGATAGTTCTGTGAGTTTGCAGCGCGCTCTGTATTTGGATACAATTCTACCACTTTCTGATAATAGATTTTGGCATTTTCCATATCCTCGTTCTTGCGGTATGCCTGTGCAAGATAGTACAGTGCATTTCCATTCTCATAGTTTTCATCCATCTCGACGACTTTGGAAAGTGCACTCACGGCATCATCATACTTTTTGCCGGAATATGCATCATAACCTTCCTTATATAATGCAGCCATGTATTCGGCATTCACCTGTGCATTGATGGTATCATAAATACTCTTTGCATCTGCACTCAGGTCATCCACATTGACACTGCTCAATGCATCTCCTGCCTTCTCAATGTCTCCTGTGGTGTATGTCTCATATGCAGTCAGAAGTTTGTCATAGCTTTCCAGTTTGTTGGCAGATTCTTCCTCGCTGTTCTTCGCATCTGTAATCTGACTGGTAAGGTCATCCACCTGACTCTGCAGGCTTGTGATCGTCTGATTCTTGGAAGAAATCGTATTATTTGCATCCAGCACTTCCGCTTTCGTATTGTTCATCACGGTTCTTCTCACGCCAGGAACCACAAGGAAACAGGTGATTGCAATTCCGATTGCGATTCCGATCACCATGTTAATGATCGTACCGACTGCAGAATTGTCCTTCAGATATTTTGGCTGGATGATTGTCTCATTGCCACTCTGATAGGAAATGAGTTCATCATTCTTCTGCTTCTTGCTCGGATTCTGCTCTCTTAAGGCTGCATTGGCTTCTTTCAGATACCGCAGTGTCAAAGTATTATTGGCATCGATTTTACCGGCATTCCGCAACGACTTCTTTGCAAGATCATAGCGTCCCTCCTGAATATATAAAAGCGCCAGAAGCTGGTGTCCGCTCACCAACTTTGGATTCAGCGACAATACTTTTTTCAGCTGGATGATTGCAAGATCACGGCTGTTCTGCTTGCAGTAAAGCAATGCCTGATTGTATTTCTTGATCGTCTGGTTGACAGAATCCAATCTTGCCTGGTTCTTCTGCACTTCATCTAAATACCGGCTTGCGAGATTTTCCTTTGGCTGATAGTTCTTACTGATCACCCACTCCGTGAGGGCAGTCACGACCTCTCCCATCTCATAATAGACAAGTCCTAATAAGTTTCTTGCATCAATGTTTAATTTATAAAAACGCAGACTGATCTTCAGGCTCTCAATTGCCCCTGACAAATCCCTGACACCGGCTTTCTCCAATGCATCATTATAATAGGCATTGGATGCCATCAAAATCTTTTTGTATACTTTTACATTCGTTCCGCAGTTCTGGCAGTTATCTCCCTTGCCAAGTTCTGCACCGCAATTATAACATCTCATGAAAAACCTCTCTATCTGTCATGCCACTGTGCATGTGATCTACCTGTTATCTGTTCTGCTGCTTTAATTCCTGCAGCATTTCCTGCATAACATCCGTCATGTCTGTCAGCTCATGATTATAGATTGCCTGCTCTGCCTCTTCCACTTCCAGACTTGGTTTAAAGTTTTTCAATTCTTCTTCAAAATTTATCATATTAATTCCCGTACCTTTCCTGTACTGACTGATCATTTCTTTCTCACTGATTGATTATAATATAGGAAGAATTCACTTTCAATGTCAAATTATGAAATTTCCATTAAAATAAAGTAGTTTTTCGTCAATAATATAAAATATAAAAATAGCATTTCAGGAAATTTACGGTTGTAACCCGTTTCTCCTGAAATGCTATCTTATCTTTTTTACCTTCTGCCTGTTATTGTCCGTTAATCCTCAGCTGTTCTCGTACAGATCTTTCCGTTCAGATGATAGAACTCCACGCATTTTGCATTGTTCTTCACATTTAAAACCTGATCCCTGATCGCTATGGATACCCCAGGGAATACATCTCTTGTCACACAGACCGTTGCATTCGCCCCATCTGAAATCATGCGCTCAAGCCGCTTCACTTCGCCCTCATCTCCTGCAAGTGTAGCCGTATTCTGGATTCTGGTACGCAAGAGTGCCACTCTTCTCGGATCTTCCTTATAGCTTACTCCGCGCTCCTTCTGCATCTCTTCGAACTTGGCAAGTCCCTGTTCGATCTTATCAAGTTCCATTTTGGTAATATCCATCTTCTTCTTCAGCAGATTCAGTCTTGAAATACAGTCCGCACTTACTCCAACGGTCACAGCTGTCCGCATCTCTGCGTCATTTCCAATCGTGGTTGCCTTGATTCCCTTGACTGCGCTGACATCTCCACCGATGATCTTCGCTGTTCTGCCCTGGATCAGAATAGATCCTCTGCACGCAACTGTGCAGTTGAGCAATACGTCTGCCTCCATATCTCCCTCTACCTGGATGACTGTATACTCAATAAACTTTGCATACAGATTTCCTTTGGTTCTGACATGTGCCTTGTTCCCTCCGACCATTCCACTTCTTAAAATGATATCCTTACCGGCTTCCAGATTACAGGCTTCCACGTTTCCATCAATCGTGATACTTCCGGTTGCCTTGATCGTAACTCCGGATTCCACACTGCCGTGGATCACAATATCTCCTGTAAAATCTATGCTTCCGGTAGTAAGATTCGCATCTCCGCTCACCTCATAGATTGGCTGGATCCTGATCTTATCATTCTCAATATCAATCTTCCCATCCATCAGCGAAAAATAGGTAAGGTAATCCTCACTTCGTCCAAAACCGGTTCCGCGAAGTGTTCCCTGTTCTCTGGCAACCCTTGCGGCAATCGGTTTTCCGGAAACTCCGATTCCATCTGTTCCCTTTACAGCCGGATGATATATCGCAATGACCTGATCCTTCTGAACCGACTGTACACTGTACATGGACCAGTAATCTACGGATCCGTCCGGCAGTATCTTTGGCTTTTTCTCAAGGTTCATATTCACCTTATACTCATAGAATCCATCCTGTCCCTCTACTGCCGGTATGCCTCTTGCCACCAGTACGTCCTGTTCATAGATTTCTTCATCGAGGATCTTCTGAAGCTGTGCTTCATCAATTCCATAAGTAATCTGGTTCACCCGTAATACCTCGTGCAGATACTCGATCGTATAGTGTTCTCCTTCTTCCAGTGCAGGGAGTCTGATCCATGCCTCTAAGTCTTTATTCACGGTCTTCACTTTTGGTGTAGAAATACTTGGTAATGCCATTCTTCCAACTCCCTTCTTCCTACAAAAAATCGTATATATACTATATAATACTCGTTTCCAGTCTTTTTTTCAAGCAAGTTTTCTGCTTTTTCGCACATTTTCGCTCTGTAATTTGTGCATGTTGAACAAACCAATGACACACCCTGCCATAAAAATAACCGTCCACGCCACCGGCTAGGGAGACTGGACGGTTATTGTTCTATTTCATCTGTGCAAGACGCTCTTTTATTATTTATGCTTTTCTACGTGCTTTTTCTCGCATTTTCCGTTATTTTAAACCTCAAAACATCCCTTTTTAATGCATTTTATAGGCTCTCTTACAATTATCAGTATCATGATAGTATCACAAGTTAATTGCTACTCGCTCGGTTGCACTGGTGTGAGTTCTTATAAATTCACTTACGCCGGTTCGCTGCATTCCACTATTACGGATGTCTTTTCGATCAATGAAATGCTTATTATTTACATACCGGGTGTAAGCAATCTCTTTATTCTCAATATTCCACCAGCTCATCAGATACTCGGTTTTGCAGCTCTTACAGTACACCGGACAGTTGACGATCTTCGTTGTGCTGGTAAGCTTCAACAACTTCTTACGGCACACCGGGCAAAGCAACCAGCCGTTTTCATCTCTTGCGAAATTCTCCGGCAATGGTTCGGGTTCTGGCATCTGCTGCATTTTCTCAATTACCCGCTCTGGTTCTTTCTTCTTTGGCTTCTTCCTTGGTTTTACTTCATCGGGTTTGCATAGCAAATAAAATGCTTCTGCCGACTTTTGTAGCTTCTGAGCGATTTTTTTAATAGAATAGCCATCAAGAGCCATATCATTGGCAGAAATAGCGACCTGTGCGAAATTATAAAGAGTATCAAAATATAAGATTTCCTCATCTTCATTTATAACCTCTTTCGGTCTTGACATACGCACACCTCTTTCATAAAAAAAAATTGCAGGGGATGGATTCGAACCACCGTTTCCGGTTAAGGAGACCGGAATGCTACCATTACATTACCCTGCATATTGAGTATTGCCCCACATCAACCGAAGTCAATGCGGGGCGCTCCCTCTATGCGTTCTAAGAAAATTTATATTAACCGGTGGCAGATCCCGGATAATACCGTTTTAAGCTTCTGGTAAAGCCTGATAATAGATCGCTTTCGCTTTATTTTCAAGGACAAAAGCATCATACACAATACGACCTTCCACCAGTTCGCCATTGATTCCCGGCGGATTCTGGTGCGTATTATAACTGGTCAGTTTCTCCGGGCAAACTGTAGCACATGGATGACAGAGCATGAAGCCGAAATGTGCCGGCAGTCTGCTTCCTGGTACTTTAATGACTTTAGCACCATCAAGGTTGCCAATTACGCCCTTAATACGCATGTCCTCGCCTACTTCTGTATTGAGAACAATTTCGCTGTTCTGCTTCATGATCCTGTACACGTCTGGTGTCACGATCAGAACACGCCCGGTCTCCGGCACAAGTGCATCATCAAGCGTTTTTGAAGCGTCCAGAATCTTCTCATAAATATTAGTTTTAGTAAGGGCAACCGCAGCCGCCTTTGTTCCGGCGTTCGTTGTCATTACAGTATAAACATAAGTATCAACTTCCGGGATGACAACCTCTCTGATCTGGCGTGCAAGTGCGCTTGCTGCTTCGAGAGTTTTAGCTGTCTCGTCCTTATCTAAAGTGTCAATTACGAAAGTGAATGATCTGTCGTTTTTAAGCGTCATTGTCTCAACTGTGTCGTCCAGATCTTTAATTGCTCCGTATCTGCTCCAATTTCCGGCAGCCGCACCACGACGACCATAATCATTCATTTCAGCAGTGCTTACTTTGAAAATTTTAACAGTCTCAGCACCGTCAAAGTTGAAGTCCTGATTTGTAATTAATGATTTTTTACTCTCCTGCGTGAATACTTCATCCACATAAGGAAGGTATTTTGTAACTAACTGAATAGCCATAATTTACACCTATTTAAGCCCAAATGCATCTCGTAGCGAATCGTGCCTGCTGTTGTCTTTAACGACTTTCCCGATAAGGTCAACTTTTCCGATAGCAACGCCGCCAATAGCCGGGCTTTCACCTTTCAATTTTTTAATCGCTTCCATGCTTTTCTGGAAGTCTTCATCTGTATTCATGTTCAGAGCGTCAACAAGATAATCTGGAAGCCCCTCTTTTTTCAACGCTTCTCGTGCGTTCAGCTTCCGTTCTCTCATGTCAAGCTCTGCTGCTCTTTTACTTAATTCATCATCACCGTTTCCGGCTGCCTTGCTGCGTTCTTTCGCAAGTCTCTCCTGCACAATGCGGTTGACATCTTCCTGCGTGAATGTCTTACCCTCTGTGCTTGTCTGTGCGCCCTCTGTTGAGGTATTTTGTAAATCTTCCATAGTTTTATCATCCTTTCATTTTACGCCCGAAATAAGGCTATTTTTCCGCTTATACGGTGCGTGCCCCGGGGCGGTTTTACACCGTGCCCAGGGTGTTATCTGTGTTCCCACTCACAAATAAAAACATCATTTTAGGAAAATGAAGAAAATAAAGAAGAACAAATACATATGGCATTTGCAATATCATTATACAACATAATTACATATTTGTGTATATGTTTTTCAATTATTTCTCATTTAATTGCAACAAATATACATATTATTCTTTTATCCTTTCCAACGCACTAAGTCTTTCAAGAATGTCCACCATCTCGGTCTGCTTATATGTATGCCTTAAAAGCATATCAATTGCATTCAACCGTATCTGTGTCGCCGTGTTCTCATCTTCTATTATTTCCACAAGCTCACTGATTGCCCGGCTCATGTGCGCCTGCAGCTCGTGGCAATTCTCCGCAAGCATTGCCCGGCGTTTTTCCTCATACTCTCGCTTAAACTCGTCATCTTTAAGATATTTATATATTGTTGCCTCACTGATCCCGATTGCCCTAGCTGTTGCGCTTACAGTCGTATTTGCAAGCAACCCGGCTATAATCAACTCTTTCGTTTTATTCTTCATCTGCATCCCTCTCTAACTCTTCAATATCTCTATTAGGTACCGGATGTATAAGCACATCTACCAGATTGGCGAAGCTGCTACCATAAGTCATAATAATGGGATTCTCTTCATTAAATAAATCGCCCATTGGTGGCAGCCCATAATATTTTACAGTTTCCCCATTCTGATATCTGGCATAGACTACCGGCAGATTCAAACCGCTTTTTCTTTCAAGCTCTTCCAGTCTGGCAATGATTGACTTGTGATTCATACATATCCCTCCAAAACTCTATAATTTTCTCTTGTTTTCTCTATTTTATCATTTATAGCATTATTTTGCATATATCATTAATAATCAGATTTAATATTGCAAATAATGCCAACAACAAAAGCCTACTACATTTCTGTAATAGGCTCTCATTGGTGTGAGCTTGTATCATTCAGAGCATTGCCGCCCTATTTTACATGATCGTACATCTTATTTATGGTTTCTTCCATCCGATCTATGTAATCGTAAATAATTCTTATTCTGGTGATCTCCATATCGAAGCAGGACTGCTCGCACGGAAGTTCTGGTCTATTATTATCATTATCAAAGTATAATTCAACATCATTCAATAATACTGACATTTTATCTTTGATAATATCAAGGTTCTGTATATCATCATTTAATAATAATTTATTATTCATCACTATACCCCGACTTTCCCACACTGTTTCATAGCAGTCATATATCCCCAGTAAAAAGCATCTTCCTGCACAGCAACAATGTATTCTTCCAACGCATCATCGAAAGCACCTCGTGCTCCTATTACTCTCTGACTTGCCATTGGCTGATTGTCCAGCTCTTCTTCCTTAATTTTAATAATTTTTTCTCTTTCCATATCTTTTCCTTTCTGCCGGAATCTGCTACAATGCAGACGTAACCGGACTTTGTGTAGGGTTATTGTGTTACTTGCCCTGTGATGGTGTGCCAGCACCGTCCGGGGCGTTTTTCATTATGTTTCTCAGAAATTCCATATTTTCATCATGTGCCTGCATGGTTCTGATAGACTTCTCTGGTAAATCCAGCTTGATACACATACTAAATATTCTATCTACAATTCTCTCGTTAAGCTTCAGATTGTTCATAGAGATATTACTTGTAAATATTGTCACTCGCTGATTTGAATACCGGTAGTCTATAAGTCGGAACAATTCTATATCCACCCATTCTTTTTTTATTTCTGCTCCTATATCATCAAGGATCAGTAATTCAGCTGTGCGGATTCTTTCAATATCTTCTTTTTCCATAAAATCTTTATAGCTCTTCTTTGTCATTTCAAGCAATTCCGGAACCGATACGAATTTTACACATATATCCAAATGTTCCATAACTCCATTTGCAAGGCTGCACGCTAATAATGTTTTACCGCTCCCTTTCGTTTTTGAGTATATATATAAGCCTTTACCTGCTTTCTGGTACTTTTTGAACTGCTCTACAAACGATTTTGCTATTCCCTGCTGCAATTTTACATCTACGCCATATATATCCCATCTGAATTTGCTCATATTAGCATCTAGATAATTAAATGGTATCAGAGACCGAGTCCTACGGAAGTCTCCATTGCTCTGCTCGATGTTTTCGGCATATTCCACATATCCATAGGCTTTAACATCATAAGCTACCAGATCACACATTTTCCCATCCTGCAACTCTATGCGCTCTCGTGAAAGCTCTTCACGCTCTGCCGGCAGTTTCTTTTTTATTCTATCCAAGTTCTTCCCGTAATCTTCTATAGTCTTCTTCATCTTGATATATTGATCTATCTCCTTCCTCTGGATCTGTTATCTGCTCGGGTTCTGAATAATTTGCATCCAGATAATCGATATAACCACTATTGAAAAAGGTGCTGCCATTCTGTGGCTTCCTCCATTCATCCTTGGCAAGTCCTGCCTTATATCGTTCTATTGTCCGGCTCATTTCCTCATAACCAATATCATAAAGCACTTTCTTCTTGCTATCGCTTATCTGGCCTTTCCCTTTTTTGCTAGGGTATAATTTCCAAATGCTTTCAAAAAATTCATCTATTGCCGCTTTGCTGACTTTCGGTGCATTGTCAGATGCACATTGTTTATTATCTTTATTGTTAATACTTTTATTGTTAATACTTTTATTGTTAGTAGGTCGGTTTTCGACAGGTCTATTTTCGATAGGTCTATTTTCGATAGGTTCATTTTCGACATATCGAAAAGATACGTTTTGACCCTTTTCTATATTTTCAAAAATCTCCTCTAAGTTTTTTTTCACTTCCAGTTCATGAGTCACTTTATAAATATTTCTACTTTTCAAATTTCCAAGTGTTGTCTTTCTTTTCTCTACTACTCCTGAACCGATAAGCAACGCTAAATGCTTATCTAAACGATGCATGCTCATGTTCAACTCTTTTGCCATTAATTCCTTAGTTGGATAACACTCATCATTATCGCCCGCCATACTTGCTAAATATGCATATACTGCTTTAGCTTCCGGCGTAAGTTTTGGACTTCTTACTACATCTTGATAAACCACGCCAAACGCTCCTTTCTTCTTTCTCATTCACTTTACAATATTTCCTCCTCGGTTAATCTTAATGCTACCAAATCATCCGTTATCTCACTTGCAAAACCTTTAGAAATCAGTATCTTCAAATCGTCCGCTGCTGCCCTTGTAAGGCACATTACCGGATACGTCTCCACAAATCCTTCATCATCTGTATACATACCCAGATGAAAATATAAATTCTGTGTACTTGCTGGCATTTGTAAAAAAGCCATCGATTCCGTTATTTTAGAACTAAACATCTGCCTATTTGCCATTTATTCAATCTCCTTTCCTATTCATCCGCAAGCCCTGCCCTTTTATAAAAGTACTTTGCGTTAATTTTGCCCCGGAAAATGATATATTTCTGCTCTTGCAGTTCATCATTAAGCTTTCTGATAACCTGGTATGCATAACTCTCACTGCACCCGATCAGCTTGCTTATATCCGCAGCACTTAAAAACTTTTTTTCTTTTACCTCTTCCATGCTTACAGTTCCTTTCTGATCTCAATCTTTCCGTGTCTGGTCTCCCATCTGTAATAGTCTCTGATCTCTTTCATGCTCCGAGCATTGAAAAGAAACTCACCAGAAGCGGTATACACGGAATATTTAAATTTCAAACCTCTCCGAACTATTACAGTTTTCATAAGCTACCTCTCTTTCTACATCGCCGCCAAGCTCTGCTAATCGATAAGTGTCTCTGGATCAACGTCCAGTGCTTTGGCAATCTTGCCAAGACTTTTTAAATTCGGGGCTTTTTTTCCGTTCATATAAGAACAGATTGCTGAAAATGAAAGCCCGCATTCTTTAGCTAGTTCTCTTGAACACATACATTTTCTTGCCATTGCAATTTTCAACTTTTTCGAATTAATTTTCACTTTTGTTCACCTCATTTCTATAAGCTCATCTACTGGAACGCCTAGCGCTCCGGCAATCTTTTCCCCAACTTCATCAGAGCAACTTTTACCGCCCTTAATGTAGTTGATTGTTGCACGGCTTACCCCTGCCAGTTCTGCAAGTTTCGACTGTGTCATATCCCTGCGTGCAAGCTCTGCAACTAATTTGATTCTGTCAATTCGCATTTTCTCACCTCACTTTTTATTTTTCAACATTTCGTTGATTTATTGCAAGTATATTCTACATTTTGTTAAGTGTCAATATCTTTTTTTAACATTTTGTTGATTATTTTATCAACACATTGTATAATGGCACTACAAATCGGAGGTTGTTATGGGCGAACATTTAAAAAAATTAAAAGAATTACGTCTTGCAAAAGGGATATCTCAAAAAGAAATTGCTGAATATTTAGGGATAACCGTTGCTGCATATTCGTTATATGAGCGTGGAAACAGAGAACCTAATATTTCTATTTTAAGAAAAATAGCTGAATACTATAATATTTCTATGGATGAACTGTTGGAAGTGGATACTGAGCCTATGGCAATCAACGTCCATTTCACCAATGATGAATTTACCGAAAATGAATTAAAAGAAATCAGAAATTTTGCCGACTATGTAAAAAGTAAGCGCGGACCTAATATAAATTTATTTACTGGCGTTGGTAGAATAGATTTTGAACAGAAAACTGACGTAAACGGCGCTATTGATGATGCAAAGAAATCTATGTCTAATAAAAATAACAACTAGCCCCTGCAAACCATTCATCATTTTGATGAATCGTATAAGGGAGTAACGAATCGGAACACCCTAGCAGAACAATTCGTTCGGTCAGCCATAGCCGGGCGCAAGATTGCTCTGGGGCAACGGGCGCAAGATTGCGCTGGTTAACGTGGGAAATATTTCCCTGGTCACTCAACCACGCCAATTTTGGGTTGGTTAATGTGGGAAATATTCCCCTGATCGGACTGTCCAAGATTGGCTCGGGTGCAATCATAACGCTTGTGAGTAATTACAAGCATAAAAAATAACCGTCCATTCCCCGGCTAAAAGGTTGGACGGTTACTCTGTAACTTAAGACATAACGCCGGAGCGGATAGGTGCGAGCTATCCGACCAGCTCCCTTGTTAAGTGTATTATATGGCAAACTCATATTTTTGTCAAATATGGCTGTCTTTCTTTCTACATCGCCGCCAGAGATATAGAAAAGAGGTTATGATATGCCAGTATTTAAAGATGAAACTAGGGGAACATTTTTCGTAAAGACCTATTACACGGATTACACCGGGGCACGCAAGCAGAAAATGAAGCGTGGCTTTAAGCTGCAGCGTGACGCTAAGGAATGGGAAAGGGCTTTTCTGGAAAAGGTGCAGGGCACACCAACAATGACTTTCTATTCTTTGTATGAGCTTTACATGGCTGATATTTCCACCAGACTAAAGAAAAGCTCTATAATTTCTAAAAAGACAGTATTTAACAATAGAATACTGCCCTATTTTAAGGATAGGCCTATAAATGCAATTACTCCGGCAGATATTAGGTTATGGCAAAATGATTTGTTATCAAAAAATCTGTCTGATGCATATTTAAGACGTATTCACAACACCATAGTGACATTTTTCAATTATGCAGTAAAGTACTACAATCTCCCGAAGAATCCGTGTGCCGTGGCTGGTCCCATCGGCAAAAACACTCGCTCCATGAACTTCTGGACACTGGAACAGTACAACCATGTATTAGAAAACGTTGACGATGTTCGAGTACGCATTCAACTACAGTTATTATTTTACAGTGGTATGCGCCTGGGGGAACTGATGGCATTAACTCTATCAGATATAGATTTTACAGAGAATAAAATATCTATCAACAAATCATTGCAGCAGAATACCCATATTATCGGCTCAACGAAAACCGAGAATAGTATCAGAGTGATAACTATGCCACCTGCAATTATGGATGAACTAAGAGAATACATTACAATGCTTTATGATCCGCAGCCAGATGATCTAGTTTTTCCATTTTCAAGAAGCTTTATAACCAGAGGAAAGAATAAGGCTGCTGAGCTTGCCGGCGTTCCACAAATACGCATACATGACCTAAGACATTCTCATGTATCATTATTGATAGAAATGGGATTTTCTCCACATCTGATAGCGGAAAGAATAGGCGATACTGTCCAAATGATTAATAATATCTACGGTCATTTATACCCTACCAGACACCAAGAAGTCGCTGATAAGCTGAATGCAATAATAAGTAAATAGTATCATTATAGTATCAAATAAGGGCTTCCATATTCGGAAACCCTTATTTTTTATATTGTTCTATTTCATCTGTGCAAGACGCTCTTTGACCTGAGCCATCATCTGCTCATAGCCTGCAAGCTTCTCTTTTTCTTCCTGCACTTTTGCTTCCGGAGCTTTGCTTAAGAATTTCTCATTGGAAAGCATTCCTTTGGAACGTGCAAGTTCTTTTTCAAGACGTGCCTGTTCTTTTTGGAGGCGTTCTTTTTCTTTTTCAAAATCTACTAAATCTTCCAGTGGAAGGTACAGTGTTGCTCCAGGAATTACAACGGAAACAGCATCCTCCTCGATTCCTGTCTTATCTGCCTGTACTGCGATCTCACTTGCACCTGCAAGGTTTACATAAACTTCTTTGTTTGATTCAAACGTGTCTCTGATTTTCGCATCGTCAGATACAATGAAAATCTTTGCTTTTCTTGATGGTGGAACATCCATTTCAGTACGGAGGTTGCGAACACCTTTTACAAGGTCTTTGCAGTGCTCTACCATCTCTTCCTCTGCTGCAAAGTTCCATTCTGCTTTGTATTCCGGCCATTTTGCGAGCATAATGGTGTCTTCTTCCGGGTGAAGCGTACAGAAGATTTCCTCTGTGATAAACGGCATAAATGGATGTAACAGCTTTAATGCCTCTGTCAGTACCGTCTTTAAGGTCCAGAATGCTGCATTTGCAGATGCCGGATCATTCTCTTTGTTATAGGTACGAACTTTTGTGATCTCGATGTACCAGTCACAGAATTCATCCCAGATAAAGTCATAAACTTTCTGTACGGCGATACCCATCTCGAATTTATCCATGTTCTCTGTCACATCTTTTGCAAGTGTGTTCACTCTGGATAAAATCCATTTGTCGGCTGCCTTTAATTCATCGAGAGCAGGGGTTTTGATCTCTGCGCCCTCTAAGTTCATCATGATGAAACGGGAAGCATTCCATACTTTATTGGCAAAGTTTCTGGAAGACTCTACTCTCTCCCAGTAGAAACGCATATCGTTACCAGGTGCATTGCCTGTGATCAGTGTCAGACGAAGTGCGTCAGCACCGTATTTGTCAATAACCTCTAACGGATCGATACCATTTCCAAGAGACTTACTCATCTTACGTCCCTGGGAGTCACGTACCAGACCGTGGAATAATACGGTATGGAATGGCGCTTTGCCCATCTGCTCGTAACCGGAGAAAATCATACGGATTACCCAGAAGAAGATAATATCATATCCGGTTACTAAAACATCATTTGGATAGAAGTAATCTAAATCTTCTGTTTTTTCCGGCCAGCCAAGTGTGGAGAATGGCCATAATGCAGAGGAGAACCAGGTGTCTAAGGTATCCGGATCCTGAGTCATATGGGTGCATCCACATTTCGGGCACTTGTGAGGTGCTTCTTTGGAAACAACCATCTCACCACACTCATCACAATAGTATGCCGGGATTCTGTGTCCCCACCATAACTGTCTGGAAATACACCAGTCACGGATGTTATCTGTCCAGTTGAAGTATGTTTTCTCCATACGTTTTGGAAGTAACTGGATCTCTCCGTTCTTAACGCCTTCAACTGCCGGTTTGATCATCTCGTCCATTTTCACGAACCACTGCTGTTTGATCATTGGTTCAACGGTTGTGCCGCAGCGGTCATGTGTACCTACGTTGTGGGAATGTGGAACAACTTTTACTAAAAGTCCTGCTTCCTCTAAATCTTTTACTAATGCTTTTCTGCACTCGTAGCGGTCCATTCCCTCATATTTTCCTGCTAACTTGTTCATGGTTGCATCGTCATTGATGACAACGATCTCTTCCAGGTTGTGGCGTTTTCCAACCTCAAAGTCGTTCGGGTCATGGGCTGGTGTGATCTTCACACATCCGGTTCCAAACTCTTTGTCTACATATGGATCAGCGATCACCGGAATCTCACGGTCTGTCATCGGAAGTTTTAACATTTTTCCAACGATGTCTTTGTATCTCTCATCATCCGGGTTTACAGCAACAGCGGTATCTCCGAATAAAGTCTCCGGTCTTGTCGTCGCAATCTCAACGAATCTTCCTTCCTCGCCAACTACCGGGTAGTTGATATGCCAGAAGAATCCGTCCTGCTCCTCATGCTCTACCTCTGCATCGGAAATGGATGTCTTACAAACCGGACACCAGTTTACGATACGGGAACCCTTGTAGATATATCCTTTTTCATATAATTTAATAAAAACTTCCTGTACGGCATCAGAACATCCTTTATCCATGGTAAAACGTTCTCTCTGCCAGTCAGCAGAAGATCCGAGTTTCTTTAACTGGTTGATGATACGGTTACCGTATTCCTCTCTCCACTCCCAGCATTTCTCTAAGAAACCTTCTCTTCCAAGATCTGCCTTGTCGATTCCTTTTTCTTTTAAGGACTGGATTACTTTTACTTCTGTTGCAATCGAAGCATGGTCTGTTCCAGGCTGCCATAATGCATTGTATCCCTGCATTCTCTTGTAACGGATCAGAATATCCTGCATGGTATTGTCTAATGCGTGTCCCATGTGAAGCTGTCCTGTAATGTTTGGTGGAGGCATCACAATGGTAAATGGTTTCCTGCTGCGGTCTGCTTCTGCATGGAAGTAACCGTTATCTTCCCATTTTTTATAGAGGCGTTCTTCAATGCCCTTCGGGTCATAGGTCTTTGCTAATTCCTTCATTTGTCTTTTTCCTTTCTTAAAAAAATAAAAGCCCTTCACATCCATACGGATGCAAAGGGCGTGTCAACGCGGTACCACCTTTGTTATGTTGTAAAAACAACATATCTCTGCCGGCTCATTCCTAAGCCACTGTCCGGTAACGGGGACAACTCGTTCTCGCTTACTTCTGACTGCTTCTGGCGATATACGAAAATTTTCTCCGCATGATCAACTTGCAAGTTCTGCCACTTATCTGCAACAGACAGGTTCTGCGCGACGGTTCAAAAGCTACCTTCCACACAACATGTTCTGGTGACATCTCTCAGCCGGTGAATGTCATTCTCTTTCAGGTGTCTGTGTGTACTCCTCTTTCTCATCACCTTTTTATATCTTTTTTCATCATAAAAGCTAAAGTGGCATTTGTCAACTGATTTTTTTATAGGTGATTTTAATTTATTTGTTCCTTCTTTCTATCCTAATAATTTCAATATATTCTGATAGATATATTCTCTCAAAGAATCTGCCTCCAGGTCAAGTTCGATTTTTTTCTCTGCTGCGATGCGGTACATAAAATAGACAGAAAGCTGGGTTTCGACTGCGGCTCTCCGTAGAAAAACATTCTCTTCCCGGATCAAGCCTTCGCGGACACCCTCCTCCACAATGCTGTCAATAATCTCGTTTTTCCCCTTATCGCAGCACTGGTGTTTCATGCGCTCATACTCGTCTTGCAGATTCTTTGGTATCTCGTATGATTCCAATACCATTTTTATCAGGAAAAAGACACCCTGCTTTTCTTTTACATGCTCATCAATAAAATCCATGACCTCGTTAATTTTCTGTTGAAACGTTCTGTTATCTGTAGAAATTACCTGCAGTTTTTCAAAGCACACTTTCACATAATATAAAATTGCAGAAGAGATTATCTCTTCCTTTGAAGAAAAATATTCGTATGCTGTTCCTTTTCCAATGCCTGCCCGGCCTGTGATATCAGCTACTTTTAAAGTGTTGATATCACAGCCTTCATTAATGAACTCAATGACTGCCTGATACATGGCAAGTACTTTCTGTGATGGATCGTGGATCAGTTTCTGCTCATCCATTATAAGTCCTCCTCGACCATGCTCTTATTGCGGTTGAATGCATCATAAATACATGGAACAACGATCAGGGTTAACAGTGTACCATATAACAAACCGCCAACCGTTACGATCGCCATTGGCTGCATCATTTCTGAACCTTCTCCAAGTCCGACTGCCATCGTGGACATGGACAGGATCGTGGTGAGTGCGGTCATAAGGATCGGACGGAGTCTCGTTTTTCCGGATTCGATAATGGCGTCTTTTTTCTCCATTCCACCACGGCGGAGCTGGTTGATAAAGTCTACCATAACGATACCGTTATTTACGATAATTCCGGCAAGCATGACAAATCCGATCATTGCCACAACGCTGACTTCATTGCCGGTAAAGTAAAGTGCGAACAGACCGCCTGTAAATGCCAGCGGAATCGTAAACATAATGATAAACGGCGACAACAGCGACTGGAACTGTGCTACCATGACAAGGTAAATGAAGATTACCGCCAAAAGAAGCATCAGATACAACTGATTCATCGCATCTGCGATCATCTCGTCCTCACCTGCCATCTCAATGGAGTATCCTTCCGGCAGATCGATCTTATCTAACTCTTTCTGGATCTCATTACTTAACAGACTGACATTATGGTCATCATCCACTCCTGCGGTCACACTGATATATCTGGTCTGCGCATCACGGTTGATCGTTCCTAAGGTGTAACCTTCCTCAAACTGTGCAATATCAGAAAGCTCTACTTCTGTCTCGTTTCCTTCTCTGTCTGTATAAGTGAAGGTCAGGTTTTTGATATCAGCCAATGTAACATCGGACTGTTCCTCGCTCTGTACGTAAACCTGATACTCATTTACATCGGTAGAGATCGTTGTTGCGGAGGTTGACGATGCCATCTCCCCATAAACAAGCTGGAATACCTGTGCAACGGTCATGCCATATTTCGCAGCTTTTTCCTTGTCTACAGAAATGGTGAAAGACGGTGTCGTATTGGCAAGTCCATCATCCACATCCACAGTTCCCTCGGTGTTCTCTACGACTTTTGCAACCTCGCCTGCAAGTTCCTGCAGTTTGTCAAGATTATTTCCTTTTACATTGATCGTCAGTCCACTTCCCATAAGTGATGTCATATCAGAAGCAGAGGTGTCTGTTGTAACTTCGCAGTCCATGTCTTTGGTCAGTTCATCCAACTGTTCGATTACATCTGCACTGCTCACTTCAGATTCTTCATCCAGAATCATATACATGGAAATACTGTCTGTAGAACTGCTTCCCATCATGGAAAGAACACTTCCGCCTGCCATGGCACCAATGGTCTCAATGCCATCGATCGTCAATGCTTTTTCCACGACTTCATCTGCCATTTCTGTCAGTTCGTCAAACGTTAGTGTCTGATCCTCTTTTGCTGAAATCGTCGCACTGATCTGGTTCGTCTCCATATTCATATCCATGAAAGAATATCCTCTGGAGAATGCTGCCACAACACTTGTTCCCAGCAAAACGATCACCGCGATAAATACGATTGGCTTGAAACGCAGGCATACAGCTAAAATTTTTCCATAAACCTCTTTTACTTTGTCAAAGAAATTATGCCTGATCTCTTTTGTATTTTTTAATAATCCTGCTGCCATCATCGGCACGAAAGTCAATGCCACGAGCAGGCTGGCTGCAAGCGTAAATGCAATTGTCAGCGCAATATCAACAAATAACTGTCTTGTGATACCCTCTGTAAAAATAATCGGTGCAAATACACAGATGGTTGTAAGTGTGGAAGCTATGATTGCTCCTGTCACCTGTGAAGCGCCTTCCACGGCTGCTTTCCGGATGGAATACCCCTCTCCCCGCAATCGATAGATGTTCTCGATCACGACAATGGAGTTATCCACCAACATACCAATTCCGAGCGCCAGACCCGACAGTGAAATAATGTTTAACGTAATATTCGTAAAGTACATCAGTACCACTGCAAAAACAACACTGAGCGGAATGGAACATGCTATTACAAGTGTAGGTTTCATATCTTTTAAGAATAATAACAATACAATAATTGCAAGGATGGCTCCCACGATCATGTTTTCTACGACTGATTTCACGATCATGTCAATGTAAATACCCTGATTCATGAGAACGCTCAAATGTAACGCTGTATTTTCTTTTTCCAAACTGTCAAATTTATCCAATAACCGGTCTGTCACATCTCCGGTGGAATAGCCGGTCTGCTTTTCAATCGAAAGCATTACCGCCGGATTTCCATTCACTTTGGAATAGGAATCTCCGGAATTGTCAATGTATTCGATATCTGCCACATCTGACAGTCTGACCGGTTCGATACCATCCATACCAAGATCCATCAGAACGAGATTTTCAAGATCTGCTTTGGATGTCACCTCATCTCCGACTCGCACCAGATACTGCTCGTTCCCCTCTGTCACATAACCTGCCGGCATGGAGAAGTTCTGTGCTGTCAGAAGATTTTTTAAGGTATCCATTGTAAGGATCGTGTTCAGATCCGCTGAATCTTTTGCCTGCTCTTTTGCATCATCTAACTGGCTCTGTCCCTCTTCGATCTTATTTGCTGCAACAGCAAGATCCGCATATCCCTTGCTCATCTCCATGATACCGGATATCTGGGATTCATTTAAAGTCACTAATGCGTCATCTAAAGATGTTTTACCGTCTGCCACCTGTGTCTGGGCGGACTCGATTGTCGCGATTCCCGCCGCAATCTGTGTCTTGCTCTCACTCAATTTTGAGATTGCAGCCGGAATGTCTTTGTAAGAAGTCAGCGTCACACCTGCATCTGCAAAAGAGGATGCCTGACTCATCAGCATCACATTGATATCATCCAGTTTGGACTGTAATGTCACGATCTGGCTGGCAATGTCACTCTCACTTGTATAGGAAGTCCCTGCCTGTGCATTGATCTGGGCAATGGCTGTGGATTCCATGTATGCGATGAAATCGGATTCGCTGGCCGCATTTTTATATGCTTCTAACATTTTAGGATCTGCCTGTAAAGTTGAAATCACTGTTTCCAACTGATTCGCCTGTTCCTGTGTCATCTGACCATATTGAACCGCTGCTGCAAGCGCTTCCTCCACTGTCATGTCTGCACCTGTCATTGGATTTTTTGCTGTTAAAATTGCCATTACACCATCGTGCGCCTGATATAACTGCTTTGCCCCACTCTTCGCCTGGCTGACACCGTCTTTTGCTTTCTGTAAACCGTCAATCGCGCTCTGTAACTGCGTTGCTCCATCATAAGCTGACTGTAACGACTTGATTGCACCATCCATGGACGACTGTGATTTCTGAAGATCTGATAATTGTGTGGTCAGATCTGCTTCGGTGTTAAACAGTTGGATTTTATTATTAATGATCTCATTTTCACCTGCTCCAAGCTGGCTTCCCATCTCTTTTTCACTATCGGAAAGCTTCTTTTTCCCACTGTCGATCTGGGAAGATGCCTTGTCTAACTCTGCCTGTGCATCTGTAAACTGGGCATCTATTTTGCTCAGAATCTGTTCGTTTAAAGCATCTATTTTCTCCTGGTTCATAGTGACCTGAAGATCCGTATCAAGCACTCCTGTTGCCGTCACAGATGCCACACCCTCGATACTCTCAAGCAGTGGTAATAATTCATTGTCCACATAATTAGATACCTCTGCCTGATCCATACCATCCACATCCGCAGATGCGATCATGACCGGCATCATATCAGGATCGATCTGCATAATGACCGGTGAGCCCGCTGAATCCGGGAACTGTCCGGTCAACTGATCCAGCTGCTGCTGAATCTCAATCATAGCAGAATCCATGTTCGTGCTCTGCTCATACTCCAAAATAACCATAGAATAGTTATCATAGGACATGGAACTTACGTTATTAATATTGGAAGTCGTTGCCATTGCCGCTTCGATTGGCGATGTCACATCCTTTTCCACTTCCTCCGGACTTGCCCCCACATCTGTTGTGACAACGATCACATACGGCAGATTCATTGCCGGCAGCAGATCTGTTGTCATCCTCGTCAGCGAAACAACTCCTAAAACGATCACTAGTACAACAGCCACTAACACTGTGTACGGACGTTTTACACTATACTTTGGGATCATTCTCGTTCCTCCTGAAAAATTATATGTCTGATTGGCTATTGCATTCCCGCAAGCCAAAACCGACCGGTCGGTCGGCAAAAATCAGTTTACTCCTCTCTCATCAAAATGCAAGGAAAATCGGACAGAATTTAGAATTATTTTAGAAATGGAACAAAATTTCCTATTTACGCAAAAATGGAGTACCTATCGGTACTCCATCCCACGAGACTGTATCTTTCCAATATATAATAACAGAGGCTTTACTCTTTTTTGTTTATGACTGTTGTTCTACCAATTTCTGTATTGCCTGCTGCTCTGCTTCCGGCATCAGCTTTGATACCTCGATCAGAACGATCAGTTCTTTTGCATAGGAAGCAACCTCATCAAAACAATTTTCTACTACTTTCATAATGACTGGCATGGAAATAACCTTCTCATCCGGGACATCAATAATCTCATCCACGTTTCCAACCTCAAGCCCAATCTTTGTACCATTCATGGATGCAACGATGATATTGTTAATTTCCTGTTCCGGATAATGAAACTGTTCTGCCAGACTGTACACTGCAATAACTTCTCCGTGCAGATTCATGATCCCATGAACCTGTGGCAGTGAATTTGGAATATTCACCACATTCATTCTTGTTTCAATGGATTCCACATCATTGACAGGAATACCAAACTTCACTCCATTTAACAAAAATGTAAGTAACTGCATTATAATCTCTGTCTCCTTTCTTATGATTCGATCTCGGGACATTTCGCAGTATCCATAAGACCTGCAAAAAGGGGACTGGCACAAAAGTACCGCCCCACTATTCTGTTCTCACCCTGTTCTATTCATCTTCGCTGTCTTCATCATCAACGATTGCTGCTGCCGCACCTGCCACAGATGAAACAACCGCTATCACAACAACGATGACAACCAAAAGTAATAAAATTCCCATGAAAACTAAAAAACCGCCTTCTGTCATGTCTTCCTCCGTTCTGAAAGGATTGTGCAGATTCACTTCTCAACCATTTCTTTTTTTCCAAAATCTGTGCCTATTATAGCACATTAGCAACTGGAAAAAAAGAGCCTATGTTTGATTATTTCAGATAATTTTTCTGATGTTTTTTAATATTGTAATCTTTTTCCTGCTACATCAAAGAAGAACCGCCGTGATATGGGGAATCACGGCGGTTCTCAGGGAAGGTTTTTTCATTTGCAGTTATATTCTAATTTATCCTTTTACACTGCCGAGGGCAACACCCTGTACGATGTGTCTGGATAAGATCAGATAAATGATAATAACTGGGAAGATAGAAAATGCGATCATCACATAAACCTGACCCATATCAAACTTCAGCCAGTCAGCTGCACGAAGCTGTGCGATTAAGATTGGCAGTGTCTTTTTCTTGTCATTGTGTAAGATTAAAGCCGGTACAAAATAATTATTCCAGCTGCTTACGAATGTAAAGATTGCCTGTACTGCAATTGCAGGTTTCATCAATGGAAGTACAATCTGGTTAAATGTATGGAACTCACCGGAGCCGTCAATTCTGGCAGCCTCGATCAGAGATACCGGCAATGTACTTTCCATATACTGCTTCATGTAAAAGAATGTTACCGGAGCAGCGATCGTTGGCACGATCAATGGAATGAATGTATCTTCCATATGTAATGTACCGACTAATTTTACAAATCCAAGTGCAGTTACCTGTGTAGGGATCATCATGACTGCTAAGATAAATGCATAGATGTATTTTTTCAGTTTAAAATCATATGCATGAATGGCGTAAGCCGTCATGGTTGAAAAATAGGTGCATAACGCTGCTGACAGTACAGATACGATCAGACTGTTTATCATACCCTGCCATACCGGAAGTGTTCCGTGTACCAGATTGTTCCAGTTTTCCAGCAGATGTGTGCTTGGCAGTGGTGTAAATCCGGCCTGCAGTTCACCGTTCGATCTGGTCGCATTAATGAACAGCACATAGAACCAGAACAGGCAGGCAAATGTAACAAGAATCAGGACTACATAAGCGATAAATCTTCTTGCATGGATTCCAAGTCCTTTTTTCAGATTTTTATTTTCGTTCATAATAACACCTCACCTTTCTATTCTACTCATGCTTTTCTCTTATCGTTTCCAGTTACCTTAAAGACAATAAGACTTAAAATTGCGGTGATGATGAACAGGATTACGGATACTGCACCAGCCATTCCGTAGTTCTTGCTGTACAGATGTTTATTTAAGAACATGATCAATGTCATGGTCGATCTCATTGGATCACCGGTACCATTGGTCAAAATCTGCGGTACATCGAATAACTGTAATCCACCGATCAGTGATGTGATCACAACATATACTAAAATCGGACGGAGCAGCGGTAATGTGATTTTGTAGAATACCTGTGTGGAAGTTGCGCCATCCACTTCTGCCGCTTCAAATAAAGAAGTATCGATACCCATCATACCTGCCATTAAAAGAATGGTCGTATTACCAAACCACATCAGGCAGTTCATAAGGGCGATCAGTCCTCTCGCACTTCCTGTGTTTGCCAAGAACTTATATGGCTCTGAAATAATTCCGATCTGCATTAAAATCGAGTTGATCGGTCCACCATCCGAGAACAGTGTAAAGAACAACATGGAAAATGCGGATGCCATGATCAGGTTTGGCAGATAGATCACGGTCTTGAAAAATCTGCTTCCTTTTAATTTCAAACGCACATCAGAAAACCATGCACCTAACAGTAATGACAAAATAATCTGTGGCACAAAACACATGATCCATAAAATCATGGTATTCTTTGCGTAAATCCAGATATCGCCCTGTGTAAACAGCGTTTTGTAGTTCTCCAGTCCCACAAAGTTAGGTCCGATCTGTGTCAGACCCGATAAATAATTTTCAAAAAAGCTGTTATAAATGGTATTAAACAGTGGTATAAGCTGGAATACAACATACACCAGAATAAAAGGAATCAGAAAAATGTAACCCCATTTGTTATATCTGACTGCTTTACTGCTTTTCTTCTTCATAACGCCTCTTGCCCCCTTCTTTTTATTTTTCACAGAGTTCACAGCATCCCTTCACGGACATCTTTTTGTGCAAATCTGCTGTCAGCTCTGCGCTTTACGCCGCTGACTGCTTTCTCTCCGTCCGGAGATAGGTATAAAGATAGCCGCACCCGCCGGTCTGGCAGGCGCGGCTTATTATTTTAGTATGTTAAGTCCGGATATTTCTCAACAACTGCTTTGTAGAATAAGTCAAGTGCATCATCAAGTGAAGCATTGCCTTCAAAGTAGTTCTTCATAGCGTTCTGGAACTCTTCGTTACATCCCTGATCGTATGCAGAAAGGTTGCTTAAATCAAGTTTTTCTACACTTGCACAGTACATAGACAATGGGTTCTGTCCGCCTAATACTTTACTCTGGTAGCTTGTATCTGCTGCCATTGCTTCCATAGCTGGTTTATTGTTAACGAAGTCATCATCTTTTACTACGATATCTTTCATGATCGTCTCGTCTGTTGTCATCTTTAAGATGATATCTTTTACAAGACTTGCGTTATCTGTACCTGTTGCTCCACAGATCCATGTACCGCCCCAATAGAATCCCTGAGGTCCTGGTGTAGCGCCCCATCCACCGTTGTAACCGATAGATCCTTCGGTGTCGGCTGCCATAGAGAAGTTCACGAACCATGCTGGTCCAAAGTAGCAGAATACTTTTCCTTCCGGATAGAAACCTTTCTTCCAGTCATCGCCCCAGAGTTCATATGTCTCTGTCTCGCCTGCATCATAAAGCTCTTTTGAATCAGATACCCATTTCATAATGTTATCATCAATATTGATCTTGCCATCTTCTACCCATTTAGAAGTAACGTTGTTAGAGTATACACGGTAAGTATCATTGACAGAAGATGTCATCTTGTATCCGGCAGCTTTCATTGTCTCTGCTGTATCATTGAAAGTATCCCAGTCTGAAACATATTTCTGAACTTCGTCAGGATCGTCTGTTCCAAGAACTTCTTTTGCTGCATCACGGTTATAGAATAATACGCCCGGGCAGCCCTGCCATGAAACACCTTTTAATACACCGTTAGAATCTGTAACGATATCTTTTGTATACTGATACTGGTTTGCAAGGTCTGCATCTGTAATTCCAAGATCTGCGATCGGCATTGTATAATCTGTATCGACATATTTCAGTGCGTAGTCAGCTTCTACTAAGAATAAGTCAATCTTGTCATCGGCTGCTGCTGATTCCTGTTTTAATAATGTTGCATCCAGATTGTTCTGATATGCGTTGTCATCACTTGGTGTGATGTTCCATTTTACGGTAACATCCCCAATCTTACCAGTTGTGGCATCCACTTCCTCATATCCAGGATAGTGATCTGTCAGACGGCTCTTAAACTCTTCATTCCAGCAATATATGTTGAAAACTTTTCCCTCATCACCTGTTGTATCTGTCTCCGCTGCATCAGATCCAGATTCTGTTGCCGTTGCTGCTACACCTGAGTTGCTGTTGTCTGCGGATGTTGTGTCTGATGATCCACCACATCCTGCTACCATAGTTGCTACCATGGATACACATAATAATGCGCTAATGATTTTCTTTTTCATAGAAAACCCTCCTCCTTAATTTTTTGGCTTCCGCCTTGTTTACATTGTTATTTTTGTTCCGGAATCTTTCCTACCGATTGTCCCGGTATGAGGATTCCTTCTATAACGACTCTCTCTAAGAGAGTTGTTTTTGGTTTTTCAATGGAACCGATCAGCCGTTTTGCAGCCTCTCTGCCAATCTCTTCTGTGTCCTGCTTAATTGTGGTAAGCTTCGGATGCAAAAGCTGTGACATCCTTGTTCCGTCGTATCCTGCTACCGAAATGTCTTTTGGTATCCGAAGTCCCATCTCTATAATGACATTTCTTCCACCGATCAGTGCGGTGTCATCAGGATAAATGATACAGGTTGGCGGATTTTCCAGATTCAGAAGTTCCTTCGTCTGTTTTGCCGCTTCCTTTGTCTCCAGGTAACCTGCTGTACGGATGTACTCATCCGGGACTTCCAGCTTCAGTTCATCCATTGTCCGGTAAAAACTTGTCAACCGGTCTTTGGTAACTGCCGAACCATTCTGCTGTCCGTGGATGTAAGCGATCCTCCTGTGTCCCTGAGAATAAATATATCTGACCAGATCTTCCATGCCCTGAATGTTGTTCGAGCTGACCGCCGTGCAGTTGTGATGCAGGTAGTCAATGGTGACAACCGGTACTTCGCTATTCATCAGTTCCATGACACCAGGGTCGTTAAAATCCGCACACACAATTGCAACTCCTTCAAAATTCCGGTATTTGCAATGTTCCAGATAAGACATCTTCCGGTTTTCAAAACAGGTATTGATAAATGTAATGTCATAACCCTGCTTCTCCGCCTGAACTTTCAGACCATTTAATACTCCTGAAAAATATTCATGCTGTAAACCTCTTCCTGCTTCCTCTTCAAATAGAACTCCGAGGTTGTATGAATGGTTGGTCTTAAGTGATCTTGCTGCTGCATTCGGGAAATATCCTAATTGCTCTGCTACCGTCCGGATACGACTCTTTGTCTCTTCACTGATATCTTTTTGATCATTTAATGCCTTACTGACGGTGGCAGTTGATACTCCACACTTTTCGGCAATTGTTTTTAAAGATACCATTGAATCCTCCAGGTACTTCTTCCAGACTTTATTATGTATGACCTGTTGTCTAGTTACTTAAGTCTTTCGAAGTTTTTTCTTAATCGTTTTCGCACTTTTAATATAGCTCTTATGCAAGTGGATTGCAATACTTTTTTGACATTTCGGCTAATTTTACATTTTTATTTCTAATTTTTTGTGCATTTTTTATGATTCTTTCTGTTTTTTAACAGTTTTTGCAGCAAAACCTTATACGTTTTCGTATTTCAAGCTTAATTATCCAGCTTAATCTTCTTTTGTTGCTTTCTTCTATATTAGGTTGTAATTTTTGTTAAAAGTGCTGTTTTTGCTTATTTCAAAGGATTTTTTGTTGATTTTTATAATTCTGCAAGATATAATTTTAGATAAGGAACATTTACTTAATCGTTTTCGTTAAGTAATATGCAAAACAAGGAGGCTAAATCCTCTGCTCCTGTATGGACAGTCGCATTTTGCTTCGCAAAACAAGGAGGATTTATATGAAATTCGGATATTTCGATGATCATGCAAAAGAGTATGTCATCACTTCCCCAAAAACACCACTGCCTTGGATCAATTATCTCGGCTGTGAAGATTTCTTTTCGTTAGTTTCAAATACATGCGGCGGCTACAGCTTTTATAAAGATGCAAAGCTGTTACGTCTTACCAGGTACCGTTACAATAATGTTCCCGGAGACAGCAACGGACATTACTACTATATTAAAGAAGGAAATACCATCTGGAATCCGGGCTGGATGCCAACCAAGACTGATCTGGATTCCTATGAATGTCATCACGGTATCGGTTATTCCATTTTTAAAGGAAGCAAAAATGATCTTGCCGCAGAGCTGACAGACTTCGTTCCAATTGGAAGCACCTGCGAGATCAATAAGCTGACCATGACCAACCACAGTAAAGAAGAAAAACATTTTTCCATTTTTTCCTATGTAGAGTTCTGTCTCTGGAATGCAATGGACGATATGACAAACTTCCAGCGTAACTACTCCACCGGAGAGGTTGAAATCCATGGTTCCGCCATCTATCATAAAACCGAGTACCGGGAAAGAAGAAACCATTACGCTGTTTACGCCGTCAATGCTCCGATTGCCGGATTTGATACAAGTCGTGATGCATTTCTTGGTGCATATGGTGAAAATTCGGCTCCTGAAGTTGTCGTATCCGGCTCCTGCAAAAATTCTGTTGCAAGCGGCTGGGCTCCGGTCGGCAGCCATCAGTTAGATGTAACCCTTGCCCCGGGCGAATGCAGAACTTATGTGTTTGTTCTCGGTTATGTGGAAAATCCGGCATCAGAAAAATGGGTTGGCAGACCGGAAGATGGTATCATCAACCGCACTCCTGCTGAAAAATTATTAGAAAAATTCAACTCAACAGAAAAAGCAGACCATGCACTTGCCGATCTGAAAGCTTACTGGGAAAAAATACTCAGCCATTTTACTGTTTCTTCCAAAGAGGAAAAGCTTGACCGCATGGTAAACATCTGGCACCAGTATCAGTGTATGGTAACCTTTAATATGAGCCGTTCCGCTTCCTATTACGAATCCGGCATCGGACGTGGAATGGGATTCCGTGATTCCTGTCAGGATCTTTTGGGCTTTGTTCATCTGATACCAGACCGCGCACGTCAGAGAATTTTAGACATTGCTTCCACACAGTTTGAAGATGGAAGCGCTTATCATCAGTACCAGCCACTCACCAAAAAAGGAAACTCGGACATTGGAAGCGGTTTTAACGATGATCCACTGTGGCTTATTGCCGGAACTGCCGCCTACATCAAAGAAACCGGCGACTACTCCATTCTGGATGAGCGCACGCCTTATGATAATGATGATTCCAAAGCAACGGATCTTATGGAACACTTACGCAGATCCTTCCACTATACCATGGAACACCGTGGTCCGCACAAGCTTCCGCTGATCGGGCGTGCTGACTGGAACGACTGTCTGAACTTAAACTGCTTCTCTACAGAGCCAGGCGAATCGTTCCAGACCTTTGGTCCATCGGAAGGACCTAATGCAGAATCTGTTTTTATTGCCGGAATGTTTGTCCGCTATGGAAAAGATTACGTGGAAATCTGCAGACACCGTGGCATGACGGATGAAGCTGCGCTTGCAGAAGAAGCCATTGCAGATATGAAAAAAACAGTTTTGGATGCCGGCTGGGACGGAGAGTGGTTCCTGCGTGCATATGATCATTATAAAAACAAAATCGGATCCAAAGAATGCGAGGATGGCAAGATTTTCATTGAGCCACAGGGTTTCTGTGTCATAGCAGAGATCGGCTTAAAAGAGGGCAACTGCTTAAAAGCAATGGAATCCGTTGAAAAATATCTGGATACCAAATACGGCATTGTATTATTACAGCCACCTTATCACAGATATCATGTTGAACTCGGTGAAATCTCTTCTTATCCACCGGGATACAAAGAAAATGCCGGTATTTTCTGCCACAACAACCCGTGGATCTCCATTGCAGAAACTGTTGTTGGTCGTGGAAACCGCGCATGGCAGGTCTACACAAGAACCTGTCCGGCATATATCGAAGATATCAGTGAAATTCATCGCACAGAGCCATATGTATACTCCCAGATGATTGCCGGTAAAGACGCTCCAAACTTCGGAGAGGCAAAAAACAGCTGGCTGACCGGTACTGCTGCATGGACATTCTTAAATATTTCCCAGTATATCCTCGGTATCCGCCCGGATTATGACGGTTTGATCGTAGATCCCTGCATCCCTTCCTTTATGGACGGCTTCACCGCCAAACGTGATTTCCGTGGCACGACTTACCACATTGAGGTTGAAAACCCGGATCATGTAGAAAAAGGTGTTGTTTCCGTTACCGTGGATGGCAATGTGATTGAGGGAAATCTTATTCCTGTGGACGCTGGCAAAAAAGACGTTCACGTTAAGGTTATTATGGGATAACTAGAACAAGTCAATATTATTGGCTATTATAACGAAAAATCGTACAGACAAAATATGATATTCCTGTTCGCAAAGCTCACAAAGGAAATCATATTTGTCAGTACGATTTTTCGTTTATTTACACTATGAATGACTTGTGCATAGACACTGAGATATGCCCTGCTTATGTTCTAAATATAGCCGCAAAATCTGCCAAATTACGTTGTTGGCTCCGGTTTTCAATATCTTTGCAAAACAAATTCAGTTCTAACATACCTTATTCCTGCTTGTAACATAGATATGTCCAATCCCAAATATTACTGCAAATATAATCAAAAAATAATGTAACATTGTTATACCACTTAATAAGAAGATGCCAGTCGGTATAACAGCCAATGCCATTTGCTCCCGGTAAGTCTGTTTATTAAAGTAAAGCATCCAGATAATCCAATATGAGAGCATTAGCACTGTATTTCCAACAAGATAAATAATAAACGCATTTATGGAAGGAAATCCAGATTCAACTATGCCAATATTGAATATCATAAGAAACATACATCCATAACGTCCTATCTGTTCCAGAATATTCATAAATTTATTGGTACATTTATTTTTCTGATTCTTCACCCGGACTGCATATATAATATTCGGAATTAAAAGAAGAATCACTAAAACAAGCCCAAACGTATTAAGCCAGTTCATTCCAAGTTTTCCTGCTACAAAAACAGATGTTGGACCGTCTGCTCCACCAATTATAGATATATTATCTGACATTATTGCATCTCCCATAAAATAAATCAAAATTTAACAACTGACAAACAATGTTTTTAGCTATACTAGTTTCAAACCGATTTTATCATACCGGCAATATTGCTTTTTCAAGAAGTCCCTTATAAATCTTCTCAACATCATAATCCGGCGTATACTGGTCAAGCATCTCATAGATCTGTCTCATCAAATTTATCGGTTCTTCCAGCATATCTGCTGTTTCTTCTGCACTACAGCCTTTTTTATACTTCTTGATAATAAGCTCAATTTTGGCTTCCATTTTTCCTTCTATTTTTCCTTCGCGTTTTCCAGCATTTCTGCCTTTCAATTCTGATTCACGCAAATCATCCGCAAATAATTCCCGTAATGCTTGACACATTCGCCTTTCCTCCTTTAATTCTTTCCAGTTGGCACGCATAATTGTATCTGCAAGTGCCTGATATAATTTTGATTCTTTTTTCTTTCCATACTGTTCGATAAAATTCCGGATTTCACCACCTGATTTCAAATCATTGCGGAGATTGTTCAGCCAATAGTTATTTTCTTTTGATAGTTTTGGAATGATGATTAGCTGTATTGGAATCGAATCTCCAATCAGATAGTAAATACCGTTTTCTATATTTTTTATTGACATTTTTTTGTCATATTCCAGCCTTTGCAGCATTTTCACCGGATAATGGTAACATACAAATGTAATGGTCAGTTCCGTTGCTGGTATCTGATCTACGTCACCTGTTTCGGATTTATAGAGACAGGCATATCCATATGTTTTGTAAAAATCATCAATATTCAGTTTGTCATCCGGTGATTTGTACTCAATAATATTATACTGCCGAAAGATTCTTCCGATATTCTTTTTGATTTTTACATCCTTCTCATTCTTTACCAACACATCAATCTGCATTGGTTTCTTTGAAAGCAAATGTTCCGGCTCAAATTCCAGATACTCTGCTTCATCTTCCAGCTCAATCTGCAGCGCCGCATCAAAAGCTGGATGCCATTGGATTTTGTCATCGTTTGTGTTCAATCATTTTCCCCCTTTATGATAGTTGAATTTTCTGTATTTTTCAATGCGTATGTACTATTTTTATCACGAAATGCCCCAAATACACATCAGTAATACACAATAGAAATCTTTTGCATTGAAAATGTTCATCAAAATGGAATCTCGTGCCGAAACGGCTATGATACTTGAGATATATTCCATCACCAGAAAACTGATTTTGGATTTGCAAACAGGAACGATAAGAAAAAAGCAGTTATACTTACTAATAGCTGCGTATTGTTTTGTCTGCGACTTTGATGTAGCCATAGTGTAAGCTACTCTGTGCAGAATGTCAATTCCAAAATTGCCGTTTCATCTCATAATGCGAATAACCGGAGTTTAACTAGCGTAGTGTTGCAGATTTTGTGGTGCTTTTTCAGGGTGTGAAGGGCAGATATAAGCGTCCTCTCACAAGTCTTAATTTTATAAGTTTATGAAAAGAAAAACGGTACAGACGAAATATGATGTTCCTGTTCGCCGGGCATTCCGCTGGGCTTCTGAACAACAATCATGTTCAGCTGAAGCTTCCATGATTGTTAGAATCCCAGCTCCATGGCTCACGAAGGAAATCATATTTGTCTGCACCGTTTTTCTTTTATTTACGCTGTGAATGACTTGTGAGAGGACGCTTATACATGCCCAATTTACGCTATGAAACGCACCACAGGATCTGCAATTTACGTTATGGAACTCTGGTTATAGAATGAGGAGTCTAAGGGTATTGAAATGCTGAATGCTAACTCTGTAACTTCAGAACTGACATATTTCATTCAGATTCTTCATCCGTTGTTATCTTACGAAAACCTATATTACTAAGTGACCTTCCAGGCGTCCATCCCGGAGTTTCATCTTTGATTTCTGCCGTTTGCAACATGGATTGACAGATTTTCACAACTTGAATATTGCATGCTGCACAGTCTGGGACAAATAAAAAATAGAACTGATTTGTTTTCAGGATTTTGGGAGTGGCCGGTCCTTAGAAAGCAGACATTGCGATTTCAAAAGCCAATGTAATTGGATTTTGAAATCACGATGGATACTTTCTTAGTACCGTTGCCAGCGACAACAAGCGGAAGCGTTCCTGAAAACAAACAGTTCTATTTTTTATATTTCTATACACTTTGTTGGCATGCAATACGACATAACCTCAGGAAATCCGTAACACCACCTGCAAGCGGCAGTTCACAAGTTAAACTCTGGTTTTACATCTGATTGATGATCTGCTCGAGGTCATCACAGTATTTTCCAGCCTCCTCGAATTTTCCTGCCTGCAATGCAAATGAAATCCGGTTTTCCAATTCTTTTTTCTTCTGCTCCAGTTCCAGATAATTTTTATCAAAATGGTCGGCATAGATCATTTTGCGGAATTTACGGATACTCATTTTGCGGAGTTTCTTCTCTTCTACAAAAAGTACATAATCCATACAGTTTGCAACTGTATAGAAATCATGCGATACCATCAATACAGCACCCTCATATTTTTCAATTGCCTGTTCCAACGCAAGCTGGGAATAGGTATCAAGGTGGCTTGTCGGCTCATCCAAAAGAAGAAAGTCCGCATCCATCCGGGAGATTTTTGCAAGCTGAAGCAGATTTTTTTCTCCGCCGGATAAATTCTCTACTTTGTTATAAACTAACTCTTCTTCAAATCCGTAAGTTTTTAAATAACGGACAATCTCCGCTTCTGTCTCAAAACCTGCATCCTCAAAGTTTTTCAAAACCGTCTCTTTCTCGTTAAAAACTTCCCCATGCATCTGGGAAAGATAGGCAATTTTAAGGTCTGGGGCAAGCTTAATGGCTGGATTATTGTTTTTATAAATATCACGCAAAATGGTTGTCTTTCCGGTTCCGTTTGGTCCGACGATTGCCACTTTCCCGCCAGCCTCCATGGAGAAGGTCACTTCCTCCATAATCTGCCGGTCGAATGCAATACTGTAATTTTCCACTTCCAGAATCACTTTTTCATGATTCTGTTCCGTTCTTTCTTCACTGATGGTCACATCCGTATCTGTCTGTCCAGAAACATCTCCCTGCACATCATCCGACGATTTTGCACTGGTGTGCAGTTCAATCTGAGGCTGCCTGATATCCACAAACGGTGATTTTGTTTTCCGCGCTTCGAGACGCTCCAATAGAGAGACTCTCGCTTTTAGACTTCTTCCCTTTGTCGCACTGTCCACCTTTGTCGCCTCATTCCGCAGACGTTCCACAATTTTGCGATTGCGCTCGATCTCTTCCATATCTGCTGCCGCAAGTTCCTGCTGCTCGATTTTCATCTCCAACAATGCAAAATTGTAATCCACATATGTGCCATCAAACTCCTGAAGCTCTGCATTCTCCAAATGAAGAATTTTGTTGAAACAGTGATTCAAAAGATAACGGTTATGTGTGATGACTAGCAAAGTTCCCTTGTGGGAATTGATCAGGTTTTTCAGTGCATTCAAATGTTCAAAATCAAGGAACACATCCGGCTCGTCCATGATGATAAATTTCGGACTGATCATCATCTCGCGGATCACCTGGATCAGCTTAAATTCTCCTCCGCTGAGGTTTGTCAAAAGGTGATTTTCATAGTCTTTCAGATTTGCAATTTTTAACTGTTTACGGATATTGCTCTCATAAAAGTCCCCATCGATCGCCTGAAACTGATCCATGACGTTCTGATAACGATCCATCAGTTCGTCCAGCTCATCTGCTGTCGCCATCTCATCGCAGATTGTGTTAATCTCATTTTGCAGACGCACGAACTCCTCACTCAGATAGTCAAAAACCGTAACCTCTTTTTCCTCGTCCAGAGAATAAAACTGACTGACATAACCGATTCTGCCCGGAACATCCACGATCAGTCTGCCATCATATAAGTAATTGTCCGGGTGCAGGATCATATCCACCAACGTACTTTTTCCGGTTCCATTTGTTCCGATAAATGCGCAGTGCACATCATCTTCCAACGTAAATGATATTTTGTTATATAAGTCCTTCTGCGGGAAGGAATACGATAATTTTTCTGCTTTTATCATAAATTTCTCTTTCCTTTTTTATTTTTCCCCGCTCATTGTAGCATAACTTTCGTAATGCCACAATGCGCAGATGTCCTGACAACACCTGCGCATTGTGCCTGATTCTTCCATATATTCTTATTATTTTCCAAAATGGAAAAATCCTTTTTTCTCATAAGGTTCACTCTTGTGGGAAACGAGTTCGTAACCAATCTCTTTGATTTCTTTTTTTGCCCACGGAATATCGATCTCATTATCACTGATAATCACTGTTTCTCCGTCTTTCGCAGAGGATGTTACCTTTTTTACCTGAAAATTTTTGCGGATCAGATCATTCATATGGGACTCACACATACCGCACATCATGCCGTCGATTTTTAATGTTGTTTTTATCATAGCATTCACCTTTTCCTGATTTGCAATTACGAAATCCATTGTGGAAACATATTTTAATAAAAATAGATTTCTGAAAACATCTTCAATATATACCCATGTAGGGTATTCGTCAATTTTGTTTTGCTATAATGATATTTCTTCTCAATACACTTTTTTCAAACCTATCAATTCTAATATTTGGGGCTTTCAAAGTGTGGATACGATATTCTGCCATTTTTCCCGACCTTAACGACTTATTGCAAAATTACAAGGACATTCATAAACCTCATTTGTATAATATAAAGAAATCCCCGAAAACTCGATGCTTTCGGGGAAATTTGCTCTTTTTCGATATTCGGTTGAATTATCTCTTTGAGAACTGTGGAGCGCGACGAGCTGCTTTGAGACCGTATTTCTTACGCTCTTTCATTCGTGGATCACGTGTTAAGAATCCAGCTTTCTTAAGAACTGGTCTGTAATCACCGTCTACTGTAAGTAATGCGCGGGAGATACCATGTCTGATTGCTCCTGCCTGTCCTGTGTATCCGCCACCTTTAACGTTTACTAAAACATCAAATTTATCAGATGTCTCTGTAGCTACTAATGGCTGACGAACGATAACTTTTAATGTATCTAATCCGAAATATTCGTCGATATCTCTTTTATTGATTGTGATTTTTCCTGTACCTGGTACTAAATATACTCTGGCAACAGATGATTTTCTTCTTCCGGTTCCGTAATTCTTTGTATTAGCCAATGTCCTTTACCTCCTAATTAGAATGTTAAAACTTCTGGTTTCTGAGCAGCATGTTTGTGATCAGGTCCAGCGTATACAAATAATTTTGTGTACATCTGTCTTCCTAAAGGTCCTTTTGGAAGCATGCCTTTTACAGCGTACTCGATAACTCTTTCAGGATGTTTTGCTAACATTTCTTTTAATGTAGTCTCTTTCATTCCACCTACATAATCGGAGTGGTTGTAATATACTTTCTGAAGTAATTTCTTACCTGTAACTTTAACTTTCTCTGCATTTACAACGATCACATAATCACCTGTATCGATGTGTGGTGTAAAGATTGGTTTATTTTTTCCTCTTAATACTTTAGCAACTTCAGATGCTAAACGTCCTAATGTCATACCTTCAGCGTCAACTACGTACCATTTTCTATCAATGGTAGCTGGGCTAGCCATAAAAGTTTTCATTGATTTTCCTCCTAGAAATAATGTTATGAAATGCTTCCACCATGTGAATGTCCAGGACACATCGCTTCTTCATTAAATAAATTGTTTATAGTTTAAATGTCTCACCGGGGCTTTTGGTTCGACATTAATTCACTATCACAGACTTATGTATTATATTACACGAATCCTTGCGTGTCAAGAAAATATTTCTATTTTTCCGGGCGATTTTTTAAGTTATCCACAGGATCTGACCATTCTTTCCGTCCTGTCAACATTTTCTCTCCTGCACAGATTTTAGATCATATACAAACTTTACGTCTGTTCCTGTAAAGCGTATGTTTCACTCTCCATACTCAATCCCCATCATCGTAAGTCCATGCGCCGGAGCCGTTGGTCCGGCAGCTGTGCGGTCTTTCCTCCCAAGGATCTGTGGCATTTCATCCGGCAACATCTCGCCGCCACCAACACGGATCAGCGTTCCCGCGATAATACGCACCATATTGTATAAAAATCCATTTCCGGTCACCCGAATGGTAATAATGTCATTCCCGTCTTTCTCCACCTCACAGGAATAGATCGTGCGCGTCGTTGTTTTGACCTGTGCCCCGACTGCACAAAAACTCTTGAAATCATGCTCTCCCACAAGATACGATGCCGCCCGCTTCATTTTGTCCACATCCAGTTTGTGATGATAAAAATAAGTATCCAGCCTGCGGTTCGGCATACGGAAAGTACGGTTTAAAATGCGGTACTCGTATGTTTTCCGGCTGACCTGATATCTCGGATGCCAGTCGGGCGGAACCTCGCACGAATCCTGCACGACAATATCCGCAGGCAGCCTCTGATTTAATGCAAATGAAATTTTATCTGCCGGCATTCTTGTCTTCGTATCAAAAATGGCTACATTTCCCATGGAATGTACACCGGAGTCCGTCCGGCTTGCACCGGTCACTGTGATTTCTTCCCCCAGCAGCTTTGACAGGTTTTCATTTAGTACCTGCTCAATGGTGATTCCGTTCGGCTGTACCTGCCACCCGCAGTAATTCGTTCCGTCATAGGCTACGATCAGTTTTACTCGCTTCATCCAATTTCCCTTTTCTTCATCTACACCTCTTCAGATAATTTTCGTATATCCAGTAACGTTACATCGGCCACGGCAAAAATGTACGACACAATAAGATCACGATAAAATACGCAAAGATGATTGCATAAGCCTTATGATCCCTCGCCACATATTTCAACGGTTTCATCTTGGTACGTCCCTCACCGCCATTGTAGCAGCGCGCTTCCATTGCCATCGCAAGATCGTCTGCACGGCGGAATGCAGAGACAAAAAGCGGTACAAGAAGCGGTACCATGTTCTTTACTTTATGGATCAGATTTCCGCTCTCAAAATCTGCCCCACGCGCCATCTGTGCTTTCATGATTTTGTCCGTCTCCTCGATCAGAATCGGGATAAAACGCAGTGCAATAGACATCATCATAGCGATAGCATGCACCGGAATACCGATTTTGCTCAGTGGCATGAGTGACTTTTCCAGACCATCTGTCAACTGATTTGGTGTTGTCGTTAAAGTCATGATCGAAGTTCCAAGAATCAGGTATGTCAGTCGGATTGCCATTAACACTGCATTCTGCGCACCTTCTGCTGTGATCTTAAAAATCCACAACTGCACGATCGGTTCGCCCGGTGTCAGGAACAGGTTGAATAATGCTGTGATAAGCATTAACACCATGATCGCCTTCAATCCTTTTACCATGAACTTGAACGGCACTTTCGATGTTTTGATCACTGCAAACAGAAATGCTGTAGCTGCAAGCAGCGCGGCAATTCCCTTAAAGCAGAACAGCGATATAATATATATTAATGTTGCAAATAATTTTACTCTTGGGTCCAGTTTATGAATGACAGAATCTGCCGGATAATACTGGCCTAACGTAATATCTCTTAACATAAGTTCTCCTCTTCCAGATTGGAACCCCTGTGATTCGGTTCCCTTCCAAGTAAAACTTCCAGTAAGCTCTCCCTTGCCTCCGCAACGGTTGTAGCCTCCGTATTTACATTCAGTCCTTTTTCTTTCAGTTCATGCATCAGATAGGTTACCTGCGGAGCTGCAAGCCCGATCTGTTCCAGTTCTTTGTAATGTTTGAACACTTCACACGGAGTATTGTCAAACATCACCTGCCCATGGTTCATCACAATGATACGTTCCACGTATTTTGCAACATCTTCCATGCTGTGTGAAACAAGGATGACCGTAATTCCTTTTTCCTTATGCATTCTTGCGATGAGGTCTAAGATTTCATCTCTTCCTGCCGGATCCAAACCGGCGGTCGGCTCATCCAGAATCAGCACTTCCGGTTTCATTGCAAGTACGCCCGCGATCGCAACTCTTCTTTTCTGTCCGCCGGAAAGGTCAAATGGCGACTGATAGTAAAGTTCCTCCGGCAGCCCTACGCTTCTCAATGCTTCAAATGCGCGCAGTCCGGCTTCCTCCTTGGACAATCCCTGATTTTTCGGTCCAAAACACACATCATCGAAAATGGTTGTCTCAAATAACTGATGCTCAGGGTACTGGAATACAAGTCCAACACGGTTACGAAGTTCTCTCAGGTCAAAATCCTCATCATAAATATCCTGACCATTAAAATAAATCGTTCCTGAAGTTGCCTTCACCAGACCGTTCAAATGTTGGATCAAAGTTGATTTTCCAGAACCGGTATGTCCGATCACACCGATAAACTGTCCGTCCTTGATCTCTAAGTTTACATCCTTAAGCGCCTGAATCTGGTAAGCAGTTCCCTCGCTGTATACATAATTTATCTTATCTAAAATGAGTGACATGGCACCCTCCATTATTTCTTTTCCGCTCAGGAAATCTTTCCCTGCGTTATTTCACGCTGTCTGCTTACACCTTATCCTGCGATTTTCATAATCGCATCCACAAGTTCTTCTCTGGTCAAAACCCCCAATGGAATGTCAAGTCCTGACTGACGAAGCAAATCTGCTAACAATGTGATCTGTGGAACATCCAGCCTGTGCTCTTTTAATGTTCCCACCTGTGAAAAGATTTCACGCGGTGTTCCCTGCATGACAACATGTCCTTTATCCATGACATAAACATAATCTGCGTCCACTACCTCTTCCATATAATGTGTGATAAGCAGAATCGTCACGCCTTTTTTCCGGTTCAGTTCATGCGCTGCGTGCAGTACTTCTTTCCGTCCATTCGGATCGAGCATGGCAGTCGGTTCATCTAACACGATGCATTTGGGTTCCATTGCCATAACACCTGCAATAGCAACACGCTGTTTCTGTCCACCGGAGAGTTTGTTCGGAGAATGGTGTCTGTACTGTAACATTCCAACTGATTTTAAACTCTCTTCCACTCTCTGCCAGATCTCATCCGTCGGAACTCCGATATTTTCCGGTCCGAATCCGACATCTTCTTCTACCACGCTGGCTATGATCTGATTATCCGGGTTCTGAAATACCATCCCGGCTGTTTTCCGCACCGGCAGAATATTTTCTTCCTGCGTCACATCTTTTCCGTCGACCCAGAGACTTCCCTCAGTCGGCGCAAGTAGTGCATTGATATGTTTTGCCAACGTAGACTTTCCGGAACCGTTATGACCTAAAATAGCAATAAACTGCCCCGGCTGCACATCAAGGTCGATATGATCTAATGCTGTCTGGATGGATTCCACATTGCCTTCTTCGTCCCGGCGGATATATTCATGAACGAGCTGTTTTGCTTTGATGATTCCCATCCGTCTAATCCTCCCACTTTAATCGGTGAAGCTGTCCCTCTAACTTCATATGGTCAAAATGATTCTGTCTGAGAGCTTCATACAAAACAATCGCAACAGAATTGGAAAGGTTCAGCGATCTTGTCTCCCCGATCATTGGAATCCGTACACAGGTATCCGGGTGCGCTTTTAAAATTTCTTCCGGGATTCCGGCACTTTCTTTTCCAAACATGATGAAGCAGTCCGGTTCATAGGACACGTCCGAATACACATGTCTTCCCTTTGTGGTTGCCATGTAAATCTTCGCATTTGGATTTTTTTCACAGAAATCATCCCAGTTTACATAAGTTGTAACATCCAGATCTTTCCAGTAATCCATGCCTGCCCTTTTTAACGCTTTTTCATCCAGTCGGAAACCAAGCGGTTCGATCAGATGAAGTTTTGTTCCTGTCGCAACACAGGTTCTTCCGATATTTCCTGTATTTGCCGGTATTTCCGGTTCATATAATACAATATTTAACTCTGCCACTAATTTTTCTCCTCACGCAGTTCCTGAATGAAAATCTCCATGCGATCCAATGCCTTCTTTAAATCTTCCAGAGAATATGCATAAGAAATACGAAGATATCCCTCGCCGCAGTCACCAAATGCGGTTCCCGGTACAACTGCCACTTTCTGCGAATTCAACAGTTTTGTTGCAAATTCTTCCGATGTCATGCCAAATTCCTTAATACATGGAAAAACATAGAATGCCCCGAACGGTTCAAAACAGGATAATCCCATTTCCTGAAAGCGTTGCATCAGATAACGGCGTCTTCCATTATATTCTTCACGCATCTTCGCAACATCCTCATCTCCGTTCCGAAGTGCTTCGACTGCCGCATACTGGCTCGTCGTCGGTGCACACATGATCGCAAACTGATGGATTTTTAACATCTGCTTAATGATCACTTCCGGTCCACATGCATAACCTAATCTCCATCCCGTCATCGCATAGGATTTGGAAAATCCATTGATCAAAATGGTACGCTCACGCATTCCCGGAAGGGATGCTATGGTAACATGATTATCACCTGTATAAGTCAGCTCTGAATAAATTTCATCGCTCAGTACAAACAGGTCATATTTTTTTACGATCTCTGCCACTTTTTCCAGATCTTCCTTCTCCATAATCGCTCCGGTTGGATTGTTTGGAAATGGAAGCACTAATAATTTTGTCTTTGGTGTGATAGCCGCCTCTAATTCTTCCGGTGTCAGACGGAACTGATTTTCCGCTTTTAATTCAATGATCACCGGTGTTCCATTTGCAAGCACACAGCATGGGAGGTAGGACACATAACTCGGCTGTGGAATCAGAACCTCATCTCCCGGATCAAGCATGGCACGCATTGCGATATCAATTGCTTCACTGCCTCCTACGGTCACCATGATCTCATTGTTGTAGTCATAGGATACACCAAAACGTCTTTTCAGATATTTATCAATTTCAATTTTTAATTCTTTCAGTCCTGCATTGGAAGTATAGAAAGTCCTTCCCTTTTCCAGCGAATAGATACCCTCGTCACGGATATGCCATGGTGTGTCAAAATCAGGCTCACCAACACCAAGCGAGATAGCATCTTTCATCTCATGGACAATGTCAAAAAACTTACGGATACCGGATGGCTGGATCGTTGTGATTGTTTTGCTTAACGGATTCCTCATATTACATCTCTATCCTTTCGTCTTTTGCCTGTTCTGCCATAACGGTTCCATGATCTTTATATTTCTTTAAAATAAAGTTTGTCTTAGTGCTTAAAACAGAATCCAATGGGGATAACTTATCAGAAACAAACTGTGAAACTTCACGAAGTGTTTTTCCTTCGATCGTTACCATGAAATCAAATCCTCCGGAGATCAGATATACAGAATTCACTTCCGGATAGTTGTAGATACGCTCAGCCACTTTGTCAAATCCCATACCGCGCTGAGGAGTAACACGAACCTCGATCAATGCTGTTACTTTTTCAATTCCGGCTTTGTCCCAGTCAATCAATGTATGATAACCGCAGATGATGTGTTCCTCTTCCATCTTTTGAAGCTCATTGACAACAGATGCCTCATCCACACCTAAAATAATTGCAAGTTCTTTTAAATCAATTCTACTGTTTTTCTCTATAAAAGTTAAAATCTTTTCACGCATAATCACAAATTCCTTTCTCTCATTCCACATACACTACTTCATAGGATCAAATATTTTTTTACATTTGTAGTAATTATCTCCCGATCACTTTATATAACTCATCCGTCTTTGGTGGCTCTAAAAATCTTCGTTCATCCTCATTCAGCAGAACACGGTCATTTCCCGCGGTAGCTTTTCCGATGATTGTCGCTTTGATCCCTGCTTTTTCCAGTTCGCGCACCAGATGATTTCCATCCTGTGCCGCCATCAGCATACATCCGCTGGAGATCAAAAGATAAGGATTCACTCCGAAAAATTCACAAACCTCTACTGTTTCCTGACGAATTGGTATCTTCTTTAAGTCGATTTCAAGTCCGACGCCAGATGCTTCTGCCATTTCCCACAGAGCTCCGAAAATTCCGCCCTCTGTCACGTCATGCATTGCACTAACGCCAGACGTCACGGCGACTGCGGCCTCAGACTGTACAGAAATATATGCATCCAACGCTTTTGCATTCTCAATAAAAGGAACTGCAAAATGCGTTTTTAATTCTTCTTCTTTTTCTTTTGCAATAATGGAAGTACCTTCAATTCCAATCCATTTGCTGACTAAAATATCCATGCCCGGTCTTGCACCTGCAGTGGAGATCAGATGTCCTTTTTTCACTTTTCCGACTCCACAGACACTGATGACCGGCTGGTTTACCACTCTTGTAACCTCGGTATGTCCGCCCATAACCTGCACATTTGCTTTTGCGCAGGCTTCCTCCACCTGCTTCATCATCAGGCACAGATCCTGTTCGCAGACAGAAGTTGGCAAAAGTACCGTAAGAAGTACTCCGACTGGTTCCGCCCCTGCACTCGCAAGATCATTCACCGTGATCTGGATTGCAAGCGTTCCGATATCCTTCGCTGTTCCCGTGATCGGATCAGTCGACATCACAAGTGTCTCATCCTCCGCAAGCTGCACTGCTGCACAGTCCTCGCCAACTCCGGCTCCCAAAACCACTTCCGGTCTCATCGTATGAATTTGTTTAAAAACAGAACGTTTCAGCACGTTCTCCGGTACTTTTCCAACTTTCATAATCTTTTATCTACTGTCCTTCTGCTGTTGTATTTCCTGTAATCTGGCTCTCATCCACGGTTCCAAGGATCGCTGCTGCTTCCGCAGAGCTGTCCGCCGGTGCCTCCGCCGGAGCTTCTGACGGTGTCTGTCCTGCTCCGCTATACTGGGCGACCGTTGCATAAATTGTCGCCTCATCTCCGGTTGCCAATGCTGCATTGACCGCTGCCACTGCATTCGGATCTGCAGATGCAGTTCCTACATTCACGATCTTAGGAGATGATTTGTAAGTGCTCTTATTAATTGCATCTCTGCTCTGCTCCACGCCGTCGACTGTTACGATTTTCCACAGTCTTGCCACATATCCCATATGTTTGCCCTGGGTTGTCGAGATAGAACCGATTGCATCTCCGGTTGCCACAAACTGTGTGCCGGGATCTTCCTCCGATACGACCTCACTCTCATATGTCACTTTGCGATTTGAAGGTCTGGTCTCCTGTCCGTATATGTTAAAATAAATGTCTTTTCCAACCGTATACCCCTCGATATAAATCGGTGCATCGAGATTATTGACAAATTTTAAATCCTTGTAATCTCCTGCAATTGCAGCATCCATAGATGGTTTTACATAGGTTACGATCATGGAATGGTTTGAGCGCTGTGTCACCTCAAGTTCCGCCTTTAACACTGCGTTGTATAACGTTGTTGACACCTGACATACACCGCCGCCATAAGACTGCACGGTCTGTCCATTCTCGTAAGCACCTGCAAGTTCATAACCGCCCGCTGCCGTCAACGGTCCGATCGTCTGTCCAACAGAGAACTCCTCTCCCGGATATAATACGGTTCCATTGATCTTGCCTGCTGCCACACTGATATTAGCACATCTTCCGGCAGATGAAGTACTGTAATTGGTCGTGTAACTGCCAAGCAGATCTTTTACCTTTGCCAGTTCTTCCTTCGTTCCTTCCGGCTCCACAACTTCTGCCACAAGGTCAATCGAGGCATCCGTGCCATCCCAGTCGTTTTTTAAGTAATCTTCGATCGTCATCAGGGATTTTTCCACATTTACCTCAACACCGGAACTTCCCTCAATAAACTGAAACTGCCCATTCTCGCGGATCAGTCCGTTGTCAACTGCTTCATTGTTCAGTTTTTCTGCTTTTGCAGTCAATACTTCCCTTGCTGCTGTCTCATTTAATCCTAACGGAAGTTCAAATACTTTACTTCCATGTTCCAGATCTTTTTTATCTTTATATCGTTTGATCAAATTGCCATTTCGTCCAACCGCAAGTGCTTCCTGCACTGCATTGGTATTCTGAAATGTGATGCCAAGCTCCTGTGCACTCACTTCCACACTTTTTCCATTGGCATTCAGTGTCAAAACAGCATCATCCACGCTCTGTGCATATGCACTGATGGCATCCACTGCCTCTTCCTCTGTCATGCCGCCGACATAGACATTTCCGATATAAACGCCATCTGCAATTTTATGATCCTCTGCTGTCTCTGCCTTTGTGACTGCCCTGTTTCCTGCAAAACCGATACACAATGCAGTCAACGTAAACAACGAAATCCATTTCATCCATTTTTTTGAAATATTATTCATAGCTGATCTCTTTCTCTTTTCTTTACACCGCAGTGCAAGCCCGACAAATCACAGATTTTCGGGCTGACGGGCATTCGCCCTATCATTCATGCTCACTTTTGCCTACGCGTACATTTTACCCCATTATTCGGCTGATTTTCAAGGTGCATAACCACGAATATGATTGACTGCCCCCTGGAATTTTAGTATATTTTACATGAAAGCGGCAAGCACGGTTGTAATAAGCATTGTAGCAACTACAATAATCACAATTGCAGCCATTAATTTTTGATTTTTTTTCTTACCAAAATTATACATAGAACTACCTCTTTCTATTCTTGAATTTATACAAAAGAAAGGACAATACAACATGGCATTTCCATTCTTAGGACTCTTTATTATCTTTCTTTCGGTTGCTGCCTATTATCGCAAGCGTGCGACTGCCCAGCAAAAGAAAGTGACGGAAGATTTCTGGAGCCGTGAAGATCAGGCGAACCAGATCCGCCGCAAGGATATCAGCAATCTTCCCTATATTACCATACCCTTGGAAAAATTTCCAATAGGTATCTCTGATGATGAAGAATTAACGGATTACGAAAACGATCTGAAAAATCTTGCCTCAAGAAAAATTTTAAATCTGAGCCATCAGAGCAATACGGACTTAAAGCTTGCCTATGGTCCTGCGAATCTTCCTGTTTTGTCAGAATATGACCAGAATTATACCACCCTTTTACGGAATCTTGTCGCCTATGCAGACTGCCTGATTAAAAACGGATTTGAAGCAGAAGCCGTTCCGGTTCTGGAATTCGGCATCTCCATTGATTCTGACATCCGCGCCAATTATACGCTCCTCGCAGGACTTTACATGGAACAGGGAAATGCGTCCAAAATCCAGGAACTGATCAATAAGGCATCCTCACTTGATTCTATGATGAGATCTGCCATCTTAGAGCAGTTACACACCATACAAAACTCGTAATTTTACAGAACCACCGCAATGAGAGTCGTAAAGCTCATTCGGCTGGTTCTTTTTTCATTTTTCCATATTGTGCAATAAGCTGATCGGTGAGCCTTGAAATTTCACTTCGCGACGCATCCTCATAAATTTCCGGCATTGGAATTCCGTGAAATTCCACAAACTGTTTCAGATATTTGATCTGTTGTGGTGTCGCCGGGGACTGCTTTTTCACTTTATATTGCAACGGATATGGTCGAAACGCCTCCGGTGCTCCTGCCTCATACATTTTTTGCAGTTGTTCAAAAATCTGCTGCGTTTCCATCACATCATCCAGTGCACGGTGTGCATGAACACGCTCGATCCCAAAATAGCTGCACAGACTTGCAAGGTCTTTTTTCTGTTCCTGTGGCAGAAATTTTCTTGCCAGTTTTAATGTATCTACTGCATTCCGCTCAAAAGTACGCTTGTGATTCACCGCCCACTGCTTCAAAAAACTGTAGTCAAAAATCACATTCTGTCCCACCAGAATATCCTCTCCGATAAAATCTAAAAATGCCATAAGCGTCGCATCCATCTCTTTTCCCTGCACAGCCATCTCATTTGTAATGCCTGTCAATGAAATTACTTTTTCCGATAACTCCCGCTTTGGATTGATGATTTCCGAAAAAGTAGCCGTCACGACATTTCCGCGCACCCTTGCAGCTCCAGCCTCCAGAATACGGTCTGTCTTTGCGTTCAGCCCTGTCATTTCCAGATCGATCACCACGTAATCAGTTAACATAACTTCGCCTTTCCGACATTTTCTGCCCCTCAGTCATGCTGGCTGCCGCCACCTCTGTCACATGCGCCTGATGATCCAGCGGATCACGGTTTTCATAGTCAAACAGCATATAAACCGGTTGTTTCAGGCGCGTCGGAATTTCATTCAGTGCTTTTTTACTCTTTTCCGGGAAACGGTAATGGAATGGTTCCACATGAGATTTCACACCGTTTTTGCAGTAATATCTCGTCTGCTCCTTAAACTCTGCCGGTGACGGTGCCCAGAACGGTCTGCTCTTACAGTTTTCACGGTAGTAAAGATCAAATGTCAGACTCTCTTCGAGCATTTGCAGTACCGCATCCTCGCTCTTTTGCTCCCGCATAAACTCCAGCAATATCTCTGCTCTGCGGATTCTTGAATGGCTCATGCCGAAATATCCTTTTTCCTCATAAAAAACACCAAGCTCCTGAAACATTGCAAAGGCACTGTCAAACAATGGTTCCATCACTTTCATCGTAATTTCAAACTGTCCGCTGTTGTAATAGACCTCCAGCATCTCTTCTACCTGTTTAATTTTCAACACATCGTCAAAACTAAGCCACTTCGTTTTCATCACTTCATACGGTGTTTTCGCATGGTAAACAATCTCGTATTCTGCCGCATGCTCGTACATGTAAGAGCCCTTCAACACTTTTAAAAATCCAAGCTGTAACTGGTTCGGCTTCAGTGCATAAATTTCATCAAACGATTTTGCAAAAGTTGCGTAGTCCTCATAAGGAAGCCCTGCGATCAGATCGAGATGTTCGTGGATATTTTCACCGCCCTGGATTTTTCGAACAATATCCTTTAAAAGTTCCAGTTTCATTGTCCGGTGAATTTCCCGGATGGTTATCTCATTCGTGGACTGTACGCCAATCTCCAACTGGATCAGTCCCGGGCGCATATCATGGATCAGCGCCAGTTCCTCCTCATTTAAAAGATCGGCAGAAATCTCAAAATGGAAGTTGGTAATCCCATTGTCGTGTTCTTTTACGAATCGCCAGATTTCCATGGCATGATCGTGTCTGCAGTTAAAAGTACGATCTACAAACTTCACCTGTGGTACTTTTTTCTCGATAAAAAATGCCAGTTCCTTTTTCACCAGTTCAATATCCCGGAAACGCAGTTTTTTGTCTATGGATGACAGGCAGTAACTGCAGTTAAACGGACAGCCACGGCTTGATTCATAGTAAATAATGCGGTTTTCAAAATTTTCAATGTGATCGTAGCAAAACGGAATATCTGACATATTCATCGGTTCCTGTGCCGGTGTGAAAACAGTCTTTCCACTGTCCTGATCCCGAAACGCAATTCCCCTGATTTCCTCCAGAGAGCCTGTTTGGTTTACATAATATTTACACAGTTGTTGAAATGTACGTTCACCCTCTCCGATCATCACACCTGTCACTTGTGGATGTTCCGCTAAAAAAGTTTCCACCTCATAGGAAACTTCCGGGCCACCTACCCAGATTGGTACTTCCGGGCACAGCTTATGATACTCTGTGATCAGCTCCTCCACATAATCCATATTCCAGATATAGCAGGAAAAGCACAGCACATCCGGTTTTGCTTTATAAATCTGTTCTAAAATATAATCTACCCTGTTATTAATCGTATACTCACCAATCACAATCTGATCCTGATAGTCTTTGGCATAGGCTGTTAAACTGTAAACTGCCAGATTGGAATGGATATATTTTGCGTTGATCGCTGTTAAAAATATTTTCATGTCCTGTCTCTTTCTGTAAAATGATTATGCTCATTATAAGACAAAACGGAGTAGTTCTCAACCTCTTCTGAGACTACTCCGCATTTGTATTTCACCTATTATCTTTTTTCAAAACCTGTCCTACATCATTGCGTAGCGGAATACTACATCAAATCCTGCAATCCAGAGTAAAATAGCACCACCCACATAAGCTTTTCTCTTATGTTCAAACCCGAAATGATATCCGGTATAGGTACCCATAATGACAACTGCAATGGTCAGGCAGACGATCATGATCAAAATCACCATCAGATTTGTTTCCAGAAAACCAAATGCAATTCCTGTAAGGAGTGTGTAAATGCTTGTCACTGCTGCCATACGCCAGAAACGTTTAAAGCCGAGATTCTCCTCCCTGTGTTCGTTCACACGCTCATTCTTGATTGCTTTTACAATCAGTCTGACACCCAGGCAGAAGAAAATAACCGCTGCAATGACAGTTCCAATAAAACGCTCATTTCTGGCAAGATCATTGATATAAAGTAATCCCGCCAGAACATTACCAATATAAAGTGCTGCCAACTGCCAGATGGCAATGAGTCCGCATACTAATGTCAGATGTTTTTTATCTATTTTCGCTACAAGTGATCCCTGACACTCCATACCGGCAAAAATATCCAGCGATATGCCTACCAGGATCAACAGATTTTCTATCCAGTTCATGAATCCTCCCGCTTCTGCCTGCTGCTGCGATCGACAGACTTGTCCTAATAACCTTTCTAATCACTATTATACCCTGTTTCGGTTTTTTTTCCATAGACAATGCCTGATGATTGTATGTTGTTTCCACTGAAAAACTAAGATATGTTTCTTTTTATGGAAAAATACTGCTTAATCTAAAAAGTGCCGCACATCATGTGCAGCACGTATACTTTCTTCATCTCTTACATCTCTGCGATAATATCATCCATAGAACGTTTGATGATATAATCATAAATCTCTGCAAGCTCCTTTGGAGAAATCGTCATTCCCGATTGGATCCATGTAATTACAACATAGCACATGGACTGTGCATAATACTCTGCGATCCGCTTTGGCGTCAGCCACGAATACTTCTGTTTCTTACCTGTATGGACACCGTCTATCACCTTCAAAAGAATCTTCTCCACACAGCTCTGTGCAATCTCTCCGAATGAGTTCTGTCCCTCCAGCTTTATCGCGCGCGAATAAAATTCACTGTCTTTTTCGATGTTTGTAAAAAGAAGTACCAGTCCCTCACTGATCATCCCATTCTGGATCAGCGGTTCGATCGGATCGAGCAGATCTGTCGTAATGATCCACTCTAACAATTCATACTTATCCTGAAAATGATTATAAAATGTCGGCCGGATAACACCCGCCAGATCAGTGATCTCTTTAATTGTAATCTTCTCAATTGGATGCTTCTTGGCAAGTTCCTTAAAGCTTTCCGCCAAGAGTGTATCAATTGCACTCTTTCCCTGTCCTGTCATAATTACCTCATGCCTAATGTATTACCATTTTTGTAATAATAATGCTTCTTGTATCCGGATCATCGCGAAGATTCAGCATCTCGCCTGTTTCTACTACCTTGACAACCGGTCTTAAGAAAAACCGTTCAAAATTCTTCGCAACCACGCCATGCATCCCATTGGACAATTCAACTTCACATCCTACCGGGTACACTGCGATTTTCTCTACAAACAATTCTACAAGCTTCGGATCAAATAAGGTGCCTGATCCTGCCATCAGGTATTCCATTGCATCTGAAGGTGACAGATTTTCCCTTCCGCGATGAAGTGATACCATATCGTCATATTGTTCCACAAGCCGGATGATCCTTGCATACAACGGAATATGCTCTCCACTCTTTCCCAGCGGGTAGCCGGTTCCATCGTAATTTTCATGATGCTGCATGACACCCGCATATACGAGTGTAGAAAAATGATAGTTACCTTTTAAATAATCTGCTCCCAGCTCCGGATGTTTCCGCAAAAGCTGTGTCTCCTCTTCTGTCAATGCATGATCTGCATTGATGATCCCTATATCAAGGAACCTCTTTCCTATATCATGAAGAATCGCCGCCGTCGTAAGCTGATACAATGATTCTTCATTCATTCCGTAATTCGCTCCGAGCAGCACTGACATCATGGCGACATTAATGGAATGGTAATAAATGTAATCATCATAATTCTTGATATCTAACACATTGCACATAATGTCTCCATTGCTCAAAATGTTCTCCACAATGCGCTCGATCGTCTTTTGTATTTTAATTTCACTGACCGGCATATCTTCTTCTGCATCTGAGTCCACATCAAATGCAAACATGTCATGCACTACTTTCAGTGCCTGACTCCTCACCTGAGGATTTAAAACCTGCTGGATCTCTATGCCCTGCGTAAATTCATCATCAATGTATATCCCTGGAAACCCTAAAAATTCAAGATTGGAAATATATTCTTCCGAGAGAAGCAGGTGTTTTGCAAGTAACAGTCTTCCCGCTCCATCGTAAATATCCTGACCAAGAGCCATTCCAGGCGTCAGTTTACTCGTTGGTAAATAACGCATATATGTTTCCTTTCAATTTTAAAAAAAGAATATTTCTATATTAACTCATTTATTCATCAAATTCAACTGTTACAAAATATCCCTTTTCCGTTTCTTTTACATCTACAACTTTTCCCTCTCCGGATCTGATCCTGTTTCCAACAGGATAATTTGCAGACATCGCATATGCTTTTCCCAATGTGTAATAATAAGAGTTTGGCAGTTTTCCCTCTGTGATCGGGATCACCTGTCCTATTTCTACCAGACCTGTGCGCTCCATTTTAAATTCTTCCTGCCTCATGCCCTGCCTCCAACAGACACAAAATTTTTACGTGTCATTCATATAATATTATAGTATAATAAAAGAACATTCACAAGTTAAAAGGATTAATTTACATAAAATACTTACGCACACAAGGAGCCTTATGAGAGAAAGAGAAGAAGTTTTCGACCATTTTATCACTGCAGTCATTAACACCTTAAACGCAGATGAGATTTACGATGCCGCAATCGAAGCATTGCAGGATATCCTGCAGCCGGACGGACTTTTACTGATGATGAACCAGAACACACACCACGTTTTTTCCGTCATCCGTAAATGTGGCAGTATTGCCTGCACAAAATCATACAGTGTTCCCACTGATTCCATGCTTCAGGAGCTAAAGGATTCCCCGAATCTGATCATGCTCAACGATACCGGAAAACACATCCTCGACCTTTTGACTCCAAGACAGCGCAACTGGCTGAATGCAGAACACATCACCGCCATTTATACGCTCAAATACAATCAGGTCATTATCGGCTTTCTCTATATTGCAGCCCATGACGGACAGGACTTTGCCCCAGAGGAACTCAGATATCTGGAAAAAATATGTTACTATTCCTCCTATGCGCTGCGCAATGCCAACCTGTATCAGAATGCATACCGCGCATCTATTACCGATGACCTTACTTCTTTGTACAACCGCAAACACGCATTTGAATGTATTGACCATGTATGCCAGCATCAGAAGCCATCCACACTGATCGTGCTCGATATTGATGATTTCAAACTGTATAACGAATTGTATGGTGCACAGGAAAGCGATAACCTGATCCACCGCTTTGCGCAGGTCATTCTTCAGGAAATTTCATCAAAAGACATCGGTTTCCGTTTTGGTGCGGATGAATTTCTGATTTTAAAAGCGGGAACGGATATAGATGAAGCCTGCAGCTGCTGCAAACGTATAGTGGACGCCATCACGGATGCCACTCCTGCCAACACCGTCTGGGATATCACGATCACCTGCGGAATATCTGTATTCCCTGATATTTCCACTGATGCTGCTTCCTTTCTGCACAACGCAGAACAGGCCATCTATTATGGAAAGCAGGCTGGAAAAGGAAATATCGAAGTTTACCGCCCTGGAATAGATGAACGCTCCCACGATCCGGATATCCGTGCCGCATATGAGCGTGTTGCCCCAACCATTTATGCACTCACGGCCGCCATTGATGCCAAGGACAGTTACACCTTCATCCACTCCATGAATGTTTCCAAATATGCCGTTATACTTGCAGAAGCACTCGGAATGAATTCCAACGACATTGAGATCATCCGCGATGCCGGTCTTTTACACGACATCGGAAAAATCAGTATCCCGGAACGCATCCTGCAGAAAACCTCAAAGCTTACTGACGAGGAATATGCTATTATGAAAACGCATGTGGAAAATTCCACAAAGATGATCCGCTATCTGCCTGACATGGATTACGTGATCCCTGCCGTTGTCGGTCACCATGAGCGTTATGACGGCACCGGTTATCCCCGCGGACTTGCCGGCCAGAATATTCCTTATATGGCAAGGATTCTCACGATTGCAGACTGTTTTGATGCAATGACCGCCAAACGTCCTTATAAGCAGGCGCTTTCTGTGGAATACGCTGTCAATGAGCTTGAAAAAAACAGCGGTACGCAATTTGATCCTGTGCTTGTAAAAAAATTTGTGGAACTCATCCATGAAGGAAAAATTTCGATTGCATAACCGGAGTTTCACTTACCGTGGAGCAGCAGATTTTGCAGTGCTTTTATAGGGTGTGAAGGGCAGATATAAGCGTCCTCTCACAAGTCGTGATTTTATAGGGTTATGAAAAGAAAAACGGTACAGACGAAATATGATGTTCCTGTTCGCCGGGCATTCCGATAAGCCTCTAAAGAGTCT
>ENA-UPXC01000196-UPXC01000196.1-human-gut-metagenome-genome-assembly--contig:-NODE-196-length-99079-cov-19.272984_pt1 | contig 99079 bp, 154 predicted proteins | sample MGYA00250047_ERZ773371 | MGnify/ENA primary metagenome ERZ773371 (study PRJEB29103, sample SAMN06111975) | human gut metagenome | biome: human gut; feature: ankylosing spondylitis patient; material... | reverse complement strand
TGAATAATTGCGTTGTAACTGTAGTTAATGTTAAAAAAGCAATCATACCTTACAGTGGTAATACTTATTCATCCAGAACTAGTAATACTTACATACCTGTTGGAGCTTATGGTAATAAAGCTAATAATACAGTGTATGCATTTGGTGGTGATACTTACTTAGGGATACTAGACTATCCATGTCAGATGATATTTCAAAGGAATGATGTAAATGAATGGAATGAAAACAAAAGATATTTCGGAGCTTACATTCCTTTAGAAAGCACTATAAACCTAAAGTTATCTATGGGTGAAATGACCAATAGAACATACAATGCAGGTACAGGTGCAGTGGATGCTTTTATGCAATTAGAGCCTACTCAAATGTAGCAATTCCATTCCTAGAGTAAACCATTTTACTTATATAATGACGTTTACTCTGTAACTCCAGATGCTAAGTTATTTAGTACTAGAGGATTATATGATGAAGCAAATGTAAAATCAGCTAATAGGGTATATGTTTCACAAGCTAAAACTACAAATGAGAATATAGATAATTGGTCTATATTTAAACCTGCTGATTTTATAGATGTAGATTATTAGTATGGAGAGATAACTAATATAAAAGGTATATTCAATAGACTATACTTCTGGTAGAATAATGCATTTGGTATACTATCTGTAAATGAAAGATCACTAATACAAGATAACAATGTAGGACAACTAGTATTAGGTACTGGTGGAGTATTGGATAGATACGATTATTTGAGTACTCTAAATGGTACTAATGTAGTTAATGATAGAAGTATTGTTAACTCTAGTAATAGCATATATTGGTACGATTCTAATAAGAATGAAATATGTAAATCTACAGGAAGTGGAATAAGTATAATATCAAAAGATTGTAACGTGCAGTCTTATATGAATAACATGTATAATCAAAAGACTAAAGGAGCTAATTCATTGTATGATAAGAAATATGATGAAGTATGGTTCAGACTGTATAATAAGTCTTTGATATATAATGAAAAATTAAACGCATTTACATCTTTATATACATTTGATCCAGATTTTACGTTACCTCTTACAGATAAAATTGTAACAACTAAGAATAATGAGTTCTATATCATTAATTCATTAGATATAGAAGGATTTGGTGATACTAGTAAAGACATTAGATTAAAGATAGTAGTAAACAAAGATCCTCAGTATACTAAAGTATTTGATAATATTCAGTTATAGGGAGACTTTATAGATCCAAATAATAAAATACTAACCAATGATATTCTTGATAGTATTAAATTAACTACTAAACACTAGGTAGCTAATAAAGACGGTTAGGATTTAGTATTTGACTATCGTGAAGATACTTATAGATTACCAGTTCCAAGACAGGATTCATTTGAAGAGGATGATAATATGTCATTCCCTGCTAGAATGAGAGGTAAATATATGATATGTGATTATAAATTTAAATCAGATAAGGATTATTCTTTTTAGATGCCTTAGATAACAACTACTTATAGATATTCTAGAATTTAATATGAAAAAGAATACAAAGAAAAGAAAGATATAGATTCCTGCTGCGTAGTTTGGTTTGCCGGTATCTTTAAGTAATATGTAGGAATTACAATCATCAATAGCTAGGGGGACTGCTCCAAATAACCCTAACAATCTTATGATTAAGAATAATCCCGCTAATACAAATATAGGAAATATATCAGGAATAGCTTAGGCAATACCTGGAGCCATAAATACATTGACAAGTCCTTTCTAGACTTCTACTGCTACTACTGGTGGAGAAGCTGCTATGCGATCTCTTACTGGTATAGCAGAAGGAGTGGGATCTGGTGCACAACTTGGTATGACTATAGGGGGACCTGTAGGTGGATTAGTAGGTGGTATAGCTGGTGCAGCTGTTGGTCTTATAGGTAAGAAAGGAAAAGCAGCAGAAATGACTTCGTTTACTGACTTTGATGAAGGTACTTTGGGTACTGGCTTAAGAGGAGCTTTTAGAAATAAGAAACTCAGAAAACGTAGAGCTGCTATAAGATTGAATGCATTTCAAAATAGGGAAGCTGTAGCTGGTACAGAAAGATTAGCTAATGAGTTTAATGAAGATAACACAGAGTTTGATACTGATGTATTTGAATACGGGGGCAGAGTTCCTTCATCATTGGCTTATGTAGATGATGGAGAACTAATACAGACTCCAGATGGTACAGTGAGTAAAGTACCAGAACAAGGACAACCTACAGATAGTAATTTAGTAAACTTACCTGAAGGAAGTAGAATATTAAGTAATACTTTGAAAGTACCAGGTACAAATAAAACCTTTGCAGAATTAGGTGATAAAGTAATGACTAGAAAGAAAAGTAAAGGAAAGGACATATATGCTTAGAATGCAGATATGCTTAACGAGATGAATAACAAATTAATGCATGACAAATTATTTGCTATGCAGGAAAGCATTAAAGCTAAGAAAGGCATTAAGAATAAAACTAAAGAACTAGAAAGTTTTGCTAGAGGAGGTGATAATACTCCAGCTGGATATAATGCTGCTGGTTTTATGATGGATCCTAGATTTGCTGGTGAAATCAGTATGGAGGTAAGTGCTCCTACACCAAGAGTTAGAGATACTTGGGGTATGAAAGGTGACGTTACTACTCCTTGGGATAATTATGGTAGAGTATCAGAAGTAGATGCTGGTAACTTGCCAGAAGTTACTATAAACGCTACTAGAAAAGCATCTCCTAAAGTAACTACTACTAACTATACTTCTAGAGTAATACCTAAAACTGCTAAAGTTACTGCTCCAGAGATAATGCCTAATCTGGATACTATAGATGAAAGTTTTGATATAGATGCTACTCCAGAAGATATTAGAACTAGAACTATAACGGGTGCAACAGTACAACCTGTAATTACTGCTCCACAAGAGGAACCTGTAAGATTAGAAGGATTAAGCAATTTGGTTAGTGGAGCGGCTTCTTTAGCTCCCATAATGTCTAATCTGTTTACTAGTAGTCCAGAAGCAGTACCTGCTAATTACAACCCGTATGCTACAGCTATTACTAACACTATGGGTAGACGTAGATACAATATTGATCCACTACTCAGAGACATAGAAACTAATAGAAATGTAGCTAATTATGCGGCTAGTCAATAGAGAACTAATACTGGTCAAGATATGGCATTTAGATTACAAAATGCTATTGCTACTAATAAAGCTATTGCTGCCGCTAGAGCTGCTGAAAGTAATGCAAACAATCAGTATAAAGCGGAATATGCCAACGCAATGAATAACTTAGGACAGCAGTGGGTTCAAGCTACTAACTTAGCATCTGAGCTTAATGCTCGTAATAGAGCTACTGCTAGAAATATTCGCAGAACAGGTTTAGGTCAATTAAGTCAGTGGGCTCAAAATAGAGAATTAATGAGCAATCAAAGAAGTAGAGATAATGCTATGCTTAAATTATACGATCCATTTTTGCAAGCTGGTTTTACTTCTGCTGATATGAGTCAATTTAAAAAATGGTTAAATAAGGGAGGAAATAGATAATGACAGCTAATAGATATGATTAGGCTGCTGAAGCCCCTATATTAAACACATACGTTCCTATTAACTTTGGGGAACTATACAGAATAGGAGCTACATAGAAAGCAGCAGTAGATGAAGCAGCTAAACAATTTAGTACAGCATTACAGAAGTTTGGGGAATTTCGTTCCCCATCTGCTGTAGATACACAGAACTGGTATAATCTAACTATTAATAGAAAAGATGTACAGGATACCATTAGTCAGATAGCTCAGAATCCCGATGCTATGAAAGATGCTTCCTTTAGAGCTAATCTACAGTCTTTAATTAATAGTACCGATTATTCATCTTTGTCCTTACTTAAGGAAAGTGCTGATAATTTAAGAGCTGGATTAGAGATGAGAGCTAAAATGGAAGCTGAAGGTAAATACAAAGAAGGATGGGATGATTCTAACATTCCTCAGTATGATACATTGAGTAACAAAAGAGTATTTAGTGACATTACTCCTGTCAGATACATGACAGCTGATGAACTATCTAATCCTTACTTTAGTAATCTCAAACCTAGTAGTTTAGGTTCAGTATGGAAAGATGGGGTTAAGTATAATAGAGCTGGCATTACATACGACACACTATATGACATAGCTAATGCTAGATTTAATGATTTAGTAAGTACACCTCAAGGGCAGAAATATTATAAAGAAGCTTTGCAAGCTACGGGTGGTAATGAAGCTGCTGCTAGAGAGGCATTTGTAGGAATGATTGCAGATTCTCAAAGAGATAGAATAGTAAACCAAGATACTGTCGATCCATTGTGGTTAATACAAGCTAAGCATGCTGCAAGCAGAACTGGTAAAGATGAAATAATTAGACCTAATCCTACCAGATTAGACTTTTTAAATGAATCTATTACCAGAAGCGTGCAATCTAGAATTGGTTCTAGATTTGATCAATATAGAAACTATATAGAAGGATTGATAAGTAAATATCCAAATACTAAAATAGCTCAAGATGCTAAGAAAGGAGTTCAGAATATTGATAATATGATGAGCTCGTATATGCAACTTAATCAAGCTGCAATGCAGTATTCCAATGCATATAGAGCTACTGGTAATGATAATGATTTGATAGTAGCTAGAAGTGCATCAGATGCAGCCGATAGATTACAAGCTCAAATGATAGGCTTAGCTAACAAGCATATACTTAGAGATGAATTTCAAAAGACATCTGGTTTCTCTCCTATATCCGTAAGCGGTAACAAAGAATATTCTAAACAAGGATATTTAAAAGGAGTAAATTCTGCTCTAGATATGATTAAAGGTAATGTTAGTTTACTTGAGAGTGACGATTTATTAACTGGTATAGGTGGTTCACAACAAGAAATAAAAGATGAAAATGGAACCACAAAGAATGTATATCAGTTTAATGATTCTAGAGGATTCTTATTACCAGAAACAGTATTCCAAATTGCTTCTGAAACTACTCCAAGAAAAGCAGAAAGAGTAGCTGGTATTGGTAGAGATACAAGCTTCCCATTAAAGGAAGTACTTGAATCAGGTAATTTGTCTGACGTACAGTTCTTACCCGAAGGCAAAATGGTTAAAGTAGGACCTGGAACATTTGCATTATCTGGTAAAATAAGAATACCTAAAGAAAGAATAGAACAAGCGTTAGGTACAGGTCTTTGGAGCGATAAAGGTTTAACACAAGGATTTGCAGATAACTTAGTAGCTCCGTTTGGTAGACAGAGTACTAGAACTGCATTAAAAGACTTATATAAAGCTTCAGAAGTTACAGAAGTAGTTGGAGAAGATGGTCATGAATATTTTGAGATGGATATATTCAAAGCATTACCAAGTACTAACAATGCTCCAGAATTCTGGCAAAGAGTAAATCAAAGATGGCAAGGTGGTTCACCTACAGGTATAGGTGGTACATCCCAAGCTAAAGATGAATATGGAACTTCAGCATTACAAACATTAGGAAGTATAAGATAATATGAAAAGAAAAGTATACGATACATCATTAACAGATAGTATAAGATAGAGAACAGCTTTGTACGATGCTTATTAGGCTCCAAAAGCTAACGTAGAAGAATATTTCCATACTATGGAGAACCCTCGTTATGAGGGTGCTCCTGCTGATTTTGGAGTTACAGATTGGGTATCTAATGCATTTAATGATTGGAACCTTAAAAGAAATGAAGTTATTAGAGATAGCGCATTAGGTGATTATGTAATGGCAGATTAGGATTATAATACAATTCTAAATGCCAAAAACTATATCCAAGCTGTACGTGATATTAACACTATACTTCCTCAATTAAGACAAGATCCTACTAATAAAGATTTAAAACAGTAGGTAAAGTTACTGTCTGATACTATTCTCAATAACAAAGAAGCTTACAATAACATATTAAATGATAAGTTGAATGACTCTTCTTTAAATACAAAGCTGAAAACCGATTTCATTAACGGAAATTGGAATTCAGCTTTAAGTGAAATAGATCGTCAGACAACAGAACAGATAGATAAAGCTACAGGATCTTATTCAGATCCTAATACTTTATATGCTAGGAAGAGTCAAGCTTTAGTTTAGGCAGATATTGCACAGAATAATGCTGATGAGTACAACAGTAAGTTAACTTCTGACTATTATCGTAGAAAATCACAACAACCTGGTATGGATCTTACTGATATAGATACATATTTGTTTAAGATACCAGGATTAATGGGCTCATCAGCTGCTACTATTACCAATGATATACTTACTACTGGTACTACTTATGCAGCAACATCAATAGGTTCTAGTTTTGGTCCTATAGGTACAGCTGTAGGTATGACCGTTGGAGCAGGTGCAGCTATAGTAGGTAATCTATTCAGTAGAGAAAGGGAATCCAAAGGAGAAGTATATAGTAACTATAAGACATCAGTACTTAATCAGATTGATAAAAGTGGTATTTCTAAACAGTTATTAAAGGATGCCAAAGCAGAAATGCAAAGAATAGGTTCTTATACTCAAGAATAGATAGATAATGATGATTACGTATACGATCAATTACTTACTAATCAAGTAAAAGTAAACAACGTTAAGTTCGATAAAATTCGGCTTAACAACTTTGAAGGTATGAAGTCTCTTTATACTGATAATATGGCTTTGTCTGCTTGGGATGCTACACAGACTATGCTGGAAGTTATACCATTGGGTAAGATGGCTAAAAGTGTACGTGGTTTAAAAACTATAGCTGAAAAGTATGATAAAGGTAAAGGCTTCTTAAAAGGAGAATTTGCAAAGCGTATAGATGACGTAGCTAGCTTTGGTATAGATAGTGTAGATAAACTTCCTAAAATAACTAAACGTAAAGCAGTATTGGATTTAGGAGGTAGAATTCTTATATCTTCTGCTATGGAAGGTGCAGAAGAAGGCACTCAATATATGAAAGGTTAGGACTACATTGACAGACACTTTGAAGAAAATCCTAATCTGGCAAAGAGTTTCATTAAGAACATAGGATCTGGAGCAAGATCTATATTTGCAGCAATTACTCCCTGGGATTCTGTATATTCAGACGATGCAGAATTTATGGAAAACTTTAAAGGTGGGGCATTGCTTGGTGGTCTAATGACTGGTGGTATAGGTGCTGCTACTTCTTACTTACAAACTAGAGACCAATTACAAGCAGATAAACTATTATCAGCTTTATATGCTGAAAAACTAGATCAAAAGGATAGAGTAAGAAAAGACATAGTATATGCAGAAATGGCTGCAAATAATAAGTGGAATAACTTAATGCAATCATTTGATAATCTTCAATCTGCCAACATTGACGGTCTTACTCAAGAAGATATAGAGACTGAAAGAAATAATGCTAACAGAGTAAGAAACATAGCTACATCTGAATCTGCATTAAAACAAGCTGAAGCATTGGGTATAGAACCAAATACTGATGATTATAATATACTTATTGCACTAAAGGATCATTATGACAAACTAGTTGAAGAATCTGATAAAAATTTTGCAACAGCAAATAATAAACTGTAGAGTATATTAAACGGAGAAGAGGTAAATAAGCAAATTGAAAGAGTAATAGCTAAACTATCTGATGAACAACGCTCACAGATAAGTGTAGAAGATATAAGAAGTGCTATATCTCTGTACTCTGAATTATCAGTTTATGATCAACTAATAAGCGACTATAAGCAAAATAGTACTAAACTTAACGAACTTGAAAAAAATACCAATTTACGTACATCTAAAGCCGATGTTATACACTTTAGAAACCTATTGAATACAGATAGAGAGTCTTTATTCAATAGCTATACTGAACTCAAAAAGGTATTAAATCAGTTTGATTTAACTGAAACTGACTTTCAAGTTCCCTCTATACATCAGGATTTAGCTGATGCTCAAGAACAAGTTATATTGACTTCTTTGGATCAAGCTAGAGCTCGTGAAGAGAACAATCTAATGTCTTCAGATGATAAGAAATCTATAATGGCTAAGATTAATAAATGGAAAGACTCTGAAGCCAAAGAAGATGATTTTGTACAAGATATAGAAGACTTATACTCTGGTAGAACACAAGAGAAGGCGGTTGAAGAAGGAGAAGAAGTTACTCCAGAACCTATTACTACTTCTGTTCCTGTTTCTGATGAAACAAAAACAGTAGAAGAACCTATAGCAGAAGTATCTACTCCTACTAGCACTCCTATTTAGGAAACAGAAACAGAACAGATAGATGAAAAATTGCTTAAAACAGCATATTCTGACTTTATAAGTTCTGGTGAATGGAAAATATCGCAGAACTTACAAGGTAAAGAAAAAGCTAGAGCTGAAGAGTTGAAACTTCTAGCCCAAGAAGCTAGAGAAGAAATAGCTTAGAGAGAACAACAGAACATATAGAATAAAGAGAAAGAAGTTCAAAAGCCTATTACTGTTCCTAGTGAAACTCCCACTCCTGTATCTCCTGTTGAAGAAGCTCCTAAGACAGAACCATTAACTATAGAGGACGTACCAACTCTTAGCGACATACTTGGTGGATGGCTTGGTGATGAAGCTAAGCAAGCTTTAGAAACTCCTAATTAGGTTATTAAGGAGCAACAAGTTACAGAGGATACTGAAACTGAACCCAGACAATTAGAAGAGTTAACTTATGACTCTAGATTAGATCCATATTCTCACGAATTGAACTACAGACTTACTGATTCTAAGCAGAATGAGCAAGGACAATGGATTAGAGTACCTAAGAAATTCCAAGGTATGGAGCAGTATCTGAATAATGAAGAATTCTCTGAGGTATCTGGACAACCTGACTTTATCAAAGAAGTAACTAAGAACGGAGTACGTATAGTAGTAAGACCTTATACTAAAGGTGATGGTACTACTACAGATGCCATATATGCTTTATTTAACTACAAAGGTAAAGAATATGTGGCCAGCATTAAGACTGTAGAAGGACTGTATGCTAGAGGAAATAGAGCTTTCAATAGATTGCCATTTAATGATCAATAGCTAATTGTAAATAATCTCAGTGCTTTACGTAATAAAGTACTAGAGTTGAATAAACAAGCATAGTCTAATCCTAACTTGGAAATAGTACCTACTACCATAAGAAAAACCAATGGCAGAATTGTAAATCTTAAGAATGAAGACGGTAGCCCTAAGAATAGAAATCTTACTGAATCTTCTTGGTTAACTGTTGAAGATCCGTACGAAATTAATTCTGAAAATACTTAGATAGGTATTACTACAGGTGGTTTAGGTGGCAATGTAATTCGCTTTAAGAACCAGGTAATATCAGCTAAAGGCTTCCCTATGGGTAAACCAGTATGGATGATTAAGACTTCTAGAGATGACGGAAGTTCATCTCAAATAGGTGTAGTACTAAATTATGGTAACTTTAAAGATAAACCAGAAGTAGCTGATCTTATAATCAATTTAGTTACTTCTAAAGATCAATTCTATACGGATGCAAATGGTACAGTTACTAATATTACACCACAGAATGTACTACAGTTCTTAGTAAACTTTGGTCCTCAAACAGCTACTAATCCTAATGATACTAGACTGTCTCCAGAACAAGTAAGAGCTAAAATGGCTAAGCAGTTCTATCTTACTGAAGATAATCAATTAGTAGTAGGTCAACAAGTATATAACTTAAGTGATATAACTACTGTACCAGAAATTAGAGAAAGACTGAAGAATTATATAATGGATAATTTCCATTGGAATATTGATGAATCGGGTTTAAGTTCTAATTATCTAGGTGGTGATTTACAGTCCCAAGTAAAGGATCCTAAACTATATCCTTTGGCTTTATTCTTAAAGAACAATAATGTAGATAAGATCACATTAATACCGAATGTTTTAGAGTTTACTAATAAAGATTTTGGTATTACTAAAGATAGTAATGGTAATAAGTAGGTAGACTCTAGTCATCCTAATGGTATTAGTGTACTTGGTTGGTATATAAAGCAAGGTATATTACTCACAGATATAGCTGATACTTTACAAGATGCTAACATTTACATTGACGATGTAATGTTAGTAGATAAGACAGCATAGCGTAAAATAGAGCAGTCTCAGCAAAAAGTTCAGGAAGAAACTAAAAGAGGTAGTATTACTCTACCAGATGAAACAGGTAAGCAAACTACTATAGATTTGGATGAAATATTTTCTATATTAGACGGTAAGGGTAGAAAAGGCCCTAATATGGAAGTAACTGAAAAGGAAGTATCTGAATTAGCTATTAATAGCTAGAATAAAATGAATCCTGAATAGGCTAAAGAGTGGATACAATCTACTTTAGGTATTACTCCAGAAATAGTTTCTTCTGTCATAGATGTTACAGAGGCTGGTAATATTGTAGTAGGTAGAGTAACTGAAGATTCTATAAAGATCTCAGAGTAGGCTCCAGAAGGTGTTCAATATCACGAGGCATGGCACAGAGTATCTCAATTGTTAATTGATCCTAAACATAGAAACAGAATTTACAAAAAGTATAGAGATCAAGGATTAACTGATAAGCAAATTGATGAAAAATTAGCTGATCAGTTTAAAGACTTCATGCTAAACGAATCAGGCAATTACAGATTTGATACTAAAAACTGGTTCAGAAGAATATATGACTTTATTAAGTTATGGATTAGAACTGGTCAATATGGATTAGCTAAGATATATTCAGCTATTAATAGAGGTAAATACTATGGATTGAAACCAAGTGCTGAAAGTGTAGCTAGATTCAGAGAAATATACAAAGGTGAAGGAGCTAACATGGAAGTATCTGGATATAAATTTAAACATATTCAGACGGTTAAGCAATTGAATGACATTATAAACAGTTTAACATATGCTTTCTTCCAAGTATCATTTACTGATGGTAAGACAATAAACTACTCTGATTTATCTAAGGAAGCTCCTAAGTTTGATAGACTTAAACTTATACTTCAAGCACAAGCTTATAAGTATCCTTCTGATGTTATCAATGAAGTAGTAGAGAAATTTGATTCTATTATCCTACCAATGCTTACTGTTAAGCTAAAATAGTTAGGAATTAGAGCCGTAGATAGAAATGAAAACGATACTATTTCTAATATAGAAGAAGGTACAGAAGGAGTAAATATAGGCCAACATACTGTAGAAGGTATGAATATATCTATTAGAGATAATGCTCCTGCTGAAGTTAAATTCTTCTTCCAAACTATTCCAGCATATGAAATAGGTAAAGATGGTACTCCTCAAACTAAATTCTACGAGTATACTCATTTCCCTAGTTTCGTAGATCCTAATATAGCTTGGACAAACATATTAAAAGATCTATCTGGCTGTAGAACTATATCCAACATCATAGATAAAGTACAATTCTTTGCCAAGAATGGTGATACTTTCTATCAAGCTTTATTACTTAGATTGACTACTTTAGTAAAGAACTCATTAAGTACTGATACTAATGTAGCTACTCAAGCTGAAGCAATGCTTACTAGAATAGAGACTGTTATTACATCTGATATTAATAACTACATTACAGTAAAGATTAGTGAAGATGCTGAAACAGGATTTACTAGAATGGAACTAAAGGATAATACTATAGATGTAAAAGCAGCTAATTATCCTAGAGTATGGTCACAATACCTGTTTAATAATTCTGGTATATTTAAGTACAATGAAAGCGGAGCAATTGTAGCAACAGATAATGCTAGGCAAACCTTACGTGTTATAATAGATAATTTCAATAGAATTAGAAATGCGTTTACTAACAATAAAGGTTTGTTAAGAATAGGAGATAACAACATAGATTTACACGAAGCATCTAATCAAGAGTATCTGAAAGATATTATTATTCGTATGATGAATTCTGTTGGTATAGGAATAGATAAACCTACTCTTAACAGAATGTTGCTATCTGGAGATTACGGTAATCCTAGATTAGACCAATATACTCTATTAAACTCATTCTTAGTAAACAGAATTAAATTTGGTGGTGTTCCTAGATTAGTAGAAACATTAGAGAACATTAAGAATTCTATTAATAAAGATAATACTATTAGTCCTATAAAGGTAGCAGAAGAGTCGTTACAACCTACTCAAATATGGAATACATCTGGATTTATCAAAGAAATTGCTAATTACTATGCCTATCAACACGCTACTGATAAAAGCTTAAGTAGTTATGGTCCAGATGGTAATAGTTATTATATGGTATCTCAAAATAACTTTGCTAAAGATAGACTTAATGAAATAGTAAATGATAAAGATACATTTGATAACTTAAATTCCGTAGTATATAATGGCAATTCAATAATACTTAATTCTGTAAAGAATGGTAATAAAGATCTGTCTGTTGAAACTCTTATAAACTTCAAAGATACTACTTCACAAGATACTGGTAGAGATTACTTTGGAATTACTGATAGAGAGGACTATTTAGCTAAAATGGTAGCTGTATTTAATGATAGAATCATATTCCCTACTGTAGCCGATAAAAAGACTTATCACTTCATTAAAGGTATAAGATTGCCCCATGAAAGAATAAATTTTAATGTTACTCCGCAAGGTGCTTATATCAAATATGGAGAACAAAGTATGGACACTTTGCTTGGGTATTGCTATGATGAATTAAATCAAATAGAGCTTTGTTTAAGACAAATAGATGACGATCCAACTCATTATGATGAAAAGACTGGTTTACATTACAATGACGATGGTACTATCAATAATGATTGGTTAGAACCTTCTAGAAGAATAAAGAACTTCCATACTCCTAACAAAGTAAGTTGGAAAGATAAGAATGGTAAAAAACACTCTAAGAAGTTAGAAGGAAACGGAGCTAGATTCTTATTATTAACTGGCATTAATACATCTAAGGGATTCATTAGTTTTAATGATCCTATGAAATCAGCTAAAGAAAATCTTCAGACAGCTAAAGACTATTTCTTTAACTTATCTAAAGACACGTAGAAGGCATTTTTAAGCTCTATAATCAATCAACGTGTTAAACAGGAGATAGCTACAGCTAAAGAATTAGGATTGATTGAAGGTAACGAAAACAACGATATATGGAGTTTGCGTAACAAACTACTTGACGATATCGAATTAAATAATAGAAAATCTTTCTATAGCCAACTTGATCCTACTAATTCTGAAGGTTATGCTATATTTGATATGCTAGCTGACTATACTATTAATAGTATAATATCAATTAATGAAGTTGAAAAACTATTTAGTGGCGCTCCTGCATATTATAAAGTAAAATATGACGAATATGGCCCTGTAGACGTATCTATTGATAAAATCAAACGTCTTGGTTCTCTTACTTCTACTGGTTTGAATAACAGACTAGATTTCTTTAATGATCCAATTAGAGATGAATATGTAGTCGCTGAATTAAAAGACCATGAAATAATGGACAAGCAATATTACATATATGAAGGGTTATTTACTAGAGGTAACATTAAAGAAACTATTCAAGAACTAGAAGGTGAAGATGCTTGGAATGAAGTAAAAGACTTGAGTATTCAGGAAATTGAAAAAATCTATCCTGAATCAGTTAAGATAGCCAAACAAGCTGCTAAAGCAGAAGTAGAAGGTTATAAAGGAGGAATAAATGTAGCAGATGCTGCTGTATATATTAGTCCTAATATGACCAGAGATCTACTTAGAATGCGTGGAGTATGGTCTCCTGAAATAAAGAAAGCATTTGATATACTTACTAATGAAGATACAGCTGATTTATGGGATTCTGATCCTAAATTGTATGCTGAAGCTAATAAAGTCATATTAAATGCTATGAAGTACATGGCATTTGGCACTAGATTCAATGAAATACCTGGATTAGGTATACCCTACTTCAATAAGATGGCATTGTTCCCATTATTCAAGAGTATAGCTACTGGTGATATAAAGGCACTGTATGATAGAATGACAGATCCTAGTAAACCAGTAGATATGGTTCTATTTGATTCTGCTGTTAAAGCTGGTTCTAGATCTCCTATGAAGTTCTATAGAGTAGCTAAAGACAGTGAAATAGAACTAAGGGATGGACAGACTGTTCTTAGTGCTAAAGTTACCGATGAGTTGATTAATAAAGAAGGAAATACTCTAAATGATTTCAATAACTTGGTTACTTATACTCAGAAGTTTAAATACTTAAGACAACAGTTAGAAACTAATCCTCATACACATGAAGAACAGATGGCTGGTACTCAGTTTATGAAAGTAAATCTATCTAACCTTCGTATGGATGATTTATATGGCATTGAGGGTAGACAAGTAACTGGTAGAGAAATCAAAGATACTATCATGAACGCATTGAATAAATTATCTGATATGGGTGTTAAAGACTTAGAAGATGAATTATTTAACAAAGATGGTAGTGTTAATATACCTAAACTAGCTAAAATGCTAGAAGATGATGCTAGAGAATCGGATGCTAATGACAACGTATTATCCGGTCTTAAAACAGCTAATAACAAGTTTATAATTCCTTTATCTTCTCTATCTGATAACAAGTGGTTGGAGAGTAGATTTATTTCTATGATTAACAAACAAGTTATTGATGTTCATATACCAGGTGGAGCGTTTATTCAAAGATCTACTTTAGGTCTAGAAGCTACTTCTACTAAAGTAATAACACCAAATATGATAAATGACGGTAGAGTGCTCAAGTCTATTAATGAAGAAGGATCTATGGATTCAGTAGTAAGTATAAACTTGTTTAAGTACTTTATACCTAATTACAATAAACTTACATTTAGAGAAGCTAGACAATGGCTTATTGACCATGAAATTATTGGTGATAAAGCTACAGCTAACGCTATTGGTTATCGTATTCCTACTCAGTCTATTGCATCTATATCTCCATTACGTTTTGTAGATGTATTCCCTGAAATAATGGGTGATACTATTATGCTTCCTGAAGACTTTACTAAGCTTACTGGTTCTGACTTCGATATTGATAAACTATATGTAGCTAGATTTAGTTATAACAACAAAGGAGTTAAAATTACTAAAGGTAATGCTCTTAAATATGAAGACGTACGTAGCTCTATAAAGAATGAAATGCTAGATGCTTATATGAAAGTGTTACTTACTAAAGATAATACTAACTCACTTAAGTTATCTATTGATAATGCTACAGAGAATGTTAAGGAAGTACTTAGAGATATTGAAGGACCCAGTAGCTATCATCCTACTCCGTTTGAAGTATATTCTCCTACTTATCAAGAAGCCAGAAAAGCCGAATATACTGGTGGTAAAGCAGGTATCGGACCTTTTGCATTGAATAATGCTCATCATATCCTTACTTAGCTTACTAAACTTAGTATGGTTAGAAACGAGTTTACTAATACTCTAAATATATGGAATATAGGTGGTATATATGATACTCCTGTAGCAGGTATGAAAAAAGGTGGTAGAATACTTGACTGGTTATCTGCTATGATCAACGGTTTCGTAGATATTGCTAAAGACCCGTATATTGTAAGATTGAATGTTAATTCATGGACATACAACATGGTTTCTTTCTTATTACGTACTGGCAAGGGTAAGTAGACGTTCTACTTCGTTGCTCAACCTATTCTTAAAGAAATGGCAGAAGCCGTTATAAAGACTAAAGGTAAGTATGGTATAGATAGAACTAAGACTCCTACTCAGTTGGAAAATGAAGCAATTGAATCAGTACTTGATAAATATGATCCTACTAAGAAATATAGGAAAAAATATGAATTTATAAATGGTAATGAAAATTCAAGAGCTAACGAATATCGAGACTTGTTTAGTACATATCAGAAAGAAAATGGTGAATATACATCTAGAACAAGAGAGTTACTCAAGCTAAATAAAGAAGAGATAAGTAACTTTAATGAAGAATAGGTTCGCATATACTATGCTTGGAGAGCGTTGAAACCATACGCTGATTCATTAGCTAATTTGGTTAAGTATTCTAAAGTAGATACTAAGAAAACTGGTAAAACATTTGCTGAACAACAGACATACTACAATGGCATGTGGGCAATGACAGAAGATGTCAACTTTGCAAATGGTGAAATTGAAAGATTCTATAAGGATACTTTCATTGCTAAGAAAACTGAAAACAGTATTCCATTTGGGACTTCTATATTCAAGAACCTATTACTTAGAAATACTGATACTTTCTTAAGTAAGAAAGACATAATGTTATCATTACTTGGTAGAAAGAATAATGCAGATTCTAAACTATTAAATGCCCTTATTTCAGGAATGGAAGCCCAGATTAAGAGTGGATTTTTCAATCAGTTCATATATCAGAATGGTATAGACATTAATGGTATGTTTACTGGGAAAATGTCAATGGCTAAGCGTATTAATAATTTTAAACATGAAATATTGAAAGGTAACCCTAAATTGAGTAGATTCTTAAACAATGACGGTACTATTAATAATGATTTCATAAATTATTTAATACCTAATATAGATTATAATGGATTAGATTTCATTGATACTTCATCCTTATTGGATTCTGATCAGTCACAAGCTAATAATCTGATAAATTACTGGAGAGAATTATTAGAAGATCCAGAACCTAAGGTAAGTCAATTATTTAAGGATTTAGTAGTGTATGCATTTATTACATCTGGAGATAACCCTACTATGAATTCATTCTTCCAATATGTTCCTAATAGTTATAAAATGTCAATAGGATATACTGACTATATATAGACTAAACTAGATGAATTATCTAATGGAGTTGATCAATCTATAGTAAGAGATGACTTGTTCTTAAATAATTGGTAGAATGACAAACTAGTAAAACCAGTAGACTTATATAACAAGAAGGGAGCTAAATTATATTCTATATCGTTAAACGACTAGTCTGTGGTTCCTAATATTATAATGGGAGAAAGACAAGATAAAACAGATAAGTCTGCCATTAGACCTAGTAATTGGATAAAAATGATGGATATAGATAATGAAGGACAAACAAAAGAAAGAAGTTTTCCTATATTCTATCCGTATATTAAAATAAATGATGGTTTAGGTCATACTCCAGCTAATTATCACGTGTATTCTCTCATAGGTTATAAACAAGCTGCTGATCCAGATACTAAACGTTTGAATTATATACCTATTTATGGATTGGTATCTAAGAAAGGGTACAAATATAGAGGTCACACTGTAGTAGAATACGGTAAGGAATCTCAATTTGACTTTAATAGAGAAAATGTGTGGGATTATACAGAAGCTTTACAGAATCAAGAAGCATTAGCAGACATGTCTGATGAGTATAGTAAGCCTAACTGGTAGAACTCTGATATTCATTTGATTACTGATCTTCCACCCTATTAGAATATGAATTATGCTAAAGAGCAATAGGATATGATGTTTGAATGGGAGCAAGACGATAAAGATGAAAGTGAACAAGATGTTGTACTTAGTGAAGCTGATGAAAGTAAAGACAGCGATTCTAAAAACATTCTTTAGTTAGAGGCTGATCTTTTGTATAAAATGGAGGAATACTTAACTGAATTAAGCAAGGATAACGCAGATTTAGCATCTAAAATAGATGATAAAATAGAAGAATTTACTCAATTATTACGTAAAGAAAATCCAACTACTCCAGAAGAAGTGGAAGGTTTGATTAACAAATTTATATGTAATTTATAATATGAATAAATATTGTCCAAATAAAAATCTTCCTGAATGGAAGGAGTTAGTAGAGGTAGTAGGTGAAAATAAAGCCTACTACCTTTGGGATTAGAATAAAGGTAATGGATTAGATAAAGCTTCTAATGGAGAAGATTCTAAACTATTTTCAGACCTTTTAAGCTAGTTTGATAATAATCGTGAACAAGCTATCCTAGCAAAGGCTGAAACCTTTACAGAAGCTTTTAAAATACAATTATCAGATGAATTATCTAAACAAATAGATGAAAATGGTGAACTGCTAATTGAAGCTTACAATAAAAGAAATGAAGTTAAACAGGATACTTCTAACACTTTATTGGAATAGTTAGGAGAATTTGCAGATACTGTAGATGTAGTAAACTTCTTTATTAATCACGATGAAGTAAAGCCTCAAACTAAAGAACTTCTTAAGAAATTAAATAAAGTCAATAGACCCTTTATTATACGTAAAGGCTATAAAAAAGGAGTTAGAGCTGAAGCCGGAGCTGCTTTATATTTATATTCAGATATAATTAAATCTTCATCTGTATAGTTAAATGCTGAAGATGTTGCCCACGAAATGTTACATATTTATTTACGCAAAGAATATGAAACTAATGAGCAATTTAAAGAATTACTTGACGAATTACAAATTGAATATAGAAAGAAATTAGGAAGTGTGTTCTATGGTTTAGGTAAAGATTAGTAGAGCGATGAGTTTTTAAATGAAGTACTATCAAACACATCATTTCGCGCTCATTTAAAATTAACTGATAAAAGTAAATTCTAGAGACTGTGGATATTTATAAAAGGTATAATAAATAGACTAATTAACGGTAAAAAAATTATTGTTTATTCTAATTTACCTGAAAATATATCTAATTTACAAGATTATGCCATGTCCTTGCTTGATAAAGTTAATCAAGGAGAAATAAGTATATATCCAATTGATTATTTCAATGAAGAGCATAGTGGTAAAACATTTAGCAAATTAGATAATAATCAACAGAAATAGATAGATAAACTATATGATAAGATACAGAAAGGATTAAAAGACAGATTAAATGCAATTAAGCATTATAATGTGAAGAATCCTAAAGTATGGAATCAACTATCTACAGTAATATCTCAATTATCTAGGTCTGAAACAGAACAAGGAATACTACAGTTTGTTCAACATGTCAATGATACTATAGGAGATAGTATAAAGTTCTTATCTAAGCCAATAGAATAGATTAATGCTAAACAAATTAGATAGTTGTCTAATGACTATTTAGGATTCTACAAACCGCTTATTGATCAAATCCAATATGCAGTAGATACTACTGATATATTTAAAGAATTACCCAACTATGCTACGATAAAGTAGAATATAGCAGATATAGCATAGCAATTAACGGTAATTAATAATAGATTTACTAATATTCTTAAAGAAAAAGGCTATCAGTTCTTACAAGAATATTTACAATCTAGAGCTGTACCACAAGATTATATAGATAAGACTATAGCTTGGCTTGATGATCCAAAACATGATACTAGTATATTTATGAATTGGTTTGGAATGGCTACCAATAGTGATAATATGGTGTTACAGACTATAGCTAACATGCTCTAGAATACTGTAAATAAAACAGATAGAGATACTTTAGAAGTAGGTACTGAGCTAGTAAAATAGCTGAATATAGCTAAAGAAAAATACGGTAACGATGTACAGAAATTGTTATATGAAAAATATGATGACGGTACTTATACTGGTTTAAGAGTATCTCCCATTAATAAAGGTCAATTTAAGAGAGATCAGAAAGAATACTTGAGTAATCTAGCCAGTAAGCTTAATATCCAGAAAGATGAGCATGATCAGTATGTAATGCCTGATGATGAAGATACTCAAAGAAAATGGTTTGAAGGAGTTAACAAATTCTACTCTGAAAAAGCTAATAGAAAGTATAAATCTGAGTATTATACTACTAGGAATAGAATGCTTTCTATGAAAACTAGGGATGCTATAAATGAGATTAATAATTATATCAATACTATAGTAGATCCAATTACAGTAGATGGAGTAGAATACGTTAATCTTTTAACCGAATCAGAATATAACGCTTTACTTAGTCTACGTAAATAGAAATAGTTATTATCTAATAGATATAATCTTGACGGCAGTATAAAAACAGGAGATGATTTAATTATAGCTAACGAGTTATCAGCTTTCAATGAAGTAGTACAGCAACATGTAAAATATAAGACTGATAAAGAAAGTTATAACAGAGATAGAACAAAAATAGTAGCTAAATATGGCAAAGGATCAGCTCAATTAGCTTTATGGGAATCAAGAAATCTAAGAAAGCAATATAATCAATAGTTCTATGACGATCTAGATAGTTTGGGCAAAGTAGAACAAACTGACGAGTATAAAGAAGCTATTAAAAAGCGTAGAGAATTTCAATAGTTATTTAAAGATCCTCGTACTGGTAAAGTTGATTCAAATTTGATGTCTGATTCTGAAAAAGAATCTCTATTAAAGCTTGATAAGGATATAGCCAGATTATATACTTGGGCTGAAACAAATATGACTGATAAAAAATTCAGCGATATAGCAGAAGTAGTTCCAACTGAATAGTATTATAAAGATAGTGAAAACGCTAGATAGTCTGGTACAGAGGCATATAATGACTGGTTTAATAAGAATCATTATGAAGACGGTAGAGGTAAGATGCACCCTGCTTCTTATTATACAGAATTAAAACCTAAAGATGAGTTATTAGAAAAGTATACAGAATATGTTCCCATGAGTAAATATTCTACTTTAGATCAACAGTCAGATTGGTTTAATAAAGATTGGGATCCATCCGGTCCTGCTGTATAGCCTAATAAGAAGTATTATGACAATAGTAAAGCCTATAAAGGAGTAACGGATAAACCTGAATTAAAGAAGCTTTACGATAACCTATCTGATACTATGAAAAAGGCTAACGAGTATATATCTTTCTTAACATTTAGTGATGAAGATAAAATGCCTTAGATACCAGCTAGATTTATGTAGGTACTAGGTAGAAAGGATAATGTACTTAATGCTTTAAAGTATGTATTTGATGATATAGCTGTAACTAGAGTAGATGATACTGATTATGTAGAAGACTTTACTACAATGCCTAATGGAGATCCTATCAAAGTAATACCTACAAGATTTATAAATATGCTAGATGATACCAATGAGATATCTACTGATGCTGTTGCTTCAGTAATAGCTTACTACAATATGGCTACTAATTATAATAACATGGTAGAACAATAGGATGACGTTGAGCTTTTACTTAATCTTCTAAAGAACATACAGATTAGAACTAAAAAGGAATTAAAAACAGCAGGTTCAGCTAATGTATATAAACAAGCTTAGCTATTAGTTGATAGAATAATGTATGGTAGAAATAAGACTCCAATTACTATAAATGTATTAGACAAAGAAATCAATTTAGGTAAGACATTAGATATAATAAGAGGCTTTGTTACTAAAGTAAATCTATCAGGTAACTTATGGTCTATTGGAACTTCCTTCTTTACTGATGCTACTTATACTACATTAGAAGCTAAAATGGGTAGATTTTTTGATACCAATGACCTTAAATTTGCTTCTAGTGAATTTGCTAGACAATTACCTGATATAATGGCTAATATAGGTAATCCTGTTCCTAAAGGTAAATTAGCTTACTTATTACAGTTAAATCAAGTAGTAAAAGACAATAGAGAAATATTTGATAGATTAGACTAGAGTTAGGTATTGAGAGCTATAAATCAGAACTTCTGGTTTGCTGGTTACAATCAATCAGATTATACTGTTAAGAGTCACACAGTAATAAGTATATATCATAGTTATAGATTTGTAGAAGGGGAAGGATTTATGACTAAACAACAATATATTAACAAATTTAACTCAGATAGTACTAAATTTGAACAACTATCTACAACTTTATATGATGTATTTACTGAAGACAAAGACGGTAATATAAAAGTATAGAGTAAATATAAATAGTTTGTTACAGATAAATTATAGAATGAAGTAAGAAATAGAATTAATATACTTACTTAGAGAATTGATGGTACTTTAAGAGAAATAGATAAAGCGGCAGTACATGCTAATTCTATAGCTTCCTATATTGTTCTACATCGTAACTTTATGATATCTGCACTACATGATAGATTCAAAAGAAAACAATTTAATCTTGATTTAGGAGTAGAAGAAGAGGGTTATTATCGTTCTACTAGTAAGTTCTTGAAGAATGTTATAGGTCAAAGACATTTTGCTATGGCTTAGCTATTAGCTGACTATAATAATTTAAAAGATTACGAATAGTATGCAGTTAGGAGAGTATTAAATGAATTAGTACTAATTGCCGCTTCTACTACTGTTGCTCTTGCTATAGCTACTATTGTAGATGGAGATGATGAATATGATACTTGGTTGAACTAGTCTATTACTTATCTTGCAATGCGTTCTGCATTTGAATTTAGAACTATGTATAATCCATTTGAATTTATTTCATTAATTAAGTCTCCTACAGCAGCTTTCAATTGGTTTGATAATGCATCTAGCTTTATTAATCTAATTAATCCTGCGTCATATGTAGGTGATAGAACTCCATTTACTATTATAGATGGAGGACCGTATGAAGGATTACCTGTTATACTTAAGAATATAATTAAAGTTACTCCATTCAAGAGTATAATGGAAGCAACAGATCCGAAAGCAAAAAGAAATTATCTATAGAATTAGTTAATGAACTTCTAAAAGTTTCTATCTAAATTATCAATTCGTTAGATACAGTGTAAAAAAAGAAGGCTGAGTAAATTAATACTCAGCCTATTTTGTTATGAGAGCTCATCACACTCTTCATAACTATAATAATCTTCTTCAGGTAATTCAGCACTTATAGTATCACCAAACCTATAAGTACTTAGAAATAATCGTTGTGCTAATTCTGGAACAGGCACGTTTGTCCAAAATCTGTTTATTTCTAATGCAGCTTCTACATTGTATGTTTTACCTGTAGATTGAAGATTATTAATATCTTTTTTATACTTAGGATTACTTAAACAATAAATAGTATAATGTTTATTATTTATAGTAATATATCTAGTATTATATAAAGAATCTAATTTCTTAAACTTTCTAAACCGTTCTATAGATTCTTTAGTATTTATGCTACTATCGTATACAAGAAAGACCTTTTCTTCTAAAAAAGGTCTGTTCTTATCTGTAGTATATGCATTTATATAACCGCTTTCTACAGTTAAATCATTCCATGTAAGATTATCATCTAATAATGGAACTATATATATACTAACATCATTCAAGTTCTTCAGTACCATTCCCTTCGTAATAACTGCGAGTATGCTCCCAATTATTAGTCTGGTAATGATATGAAAGTTCTGATAATGCACTGATAATAGTATTTTTACGAGAGTCTAACTCTGTTTCATTAAACATGTTAAATACTCTTACTTCATAATTACTATTTGTCTGTATAGCTATAATGTATGCTTCACAATCATAATCTGAAATATCAATATCTTGATCTTTCATATACCATGTAATAGCTAACAAATAGTAAGCAATCTGTCTATAATAATCAAATTCTTCTACAGAATGTTTAAAGTTATAGACATCTGATGTTGTTTTTAAGTCAATTAGAATAATTTTCTTATTGACATGATCAAATATGCATCTATCAAGTAATGACTTACAAGGTGCATACCAGGTCTTATTTTCATCCATTTTAAGACTATCTGTCTTAATAGGAAATGTCCAGTTAATATGAAACTCATTATGAGATTCTACTCCTGGAGTGTTTGTTAGTAATTCATTTGCTTTCTTATGTTTCTCAATGTTAGACTTAATTGTCTTTAACATATTAAGATCTGCAAATGAAATTGCTTTTTTATTATTTTTTAAAGACTTTGACTTAATATATTCATCATATCTTAATGCAAAATCCTTAGCAATAGATAATTTAGCATCTTCAGATAATTTATTACTATAAGCCTTGTTATAAGAATCTAATAATAATTTATCATTATCTTCTAATGGATTAGTATCTTTAAATATAGAATACCAATCACAGAAATCTTTTTGCTGTTTTACTTTAGGTACTTCATATTCGAGTATTACATAATCATTCCAGAATTCATCTGGTTGAAGTATGTATTCGTGTATCATAGTACCCTTTTCTAACTGCGGTAACTTTAATCCTTCTTCCTTACCATCGAGCATATTACGGAAGTATAAAGGACCTTTTTTTAGAAACCAACCTATAGAAGAATTTGATATTCTCGTGTTATCTTCATAATACGGTTTATCAATTATCATTGTTCTTCTTCGTTTTCTTCTTCTGTTTTATGTTTAATTGTTTCAACTAAGAGATTAAAAAGTAAATCTTCTCTAGATTTATCTGATTTTTTCTCTAAATCAAAAACAATAGTTACTATTTTAAGTCTCTCTCTTATCATATAACTGTCAGTTAATATACTACAGTTATGTTGATTAAGATGGCCATATGATATACCATTATGCCAATGCCCAAAGAAATGATGCTTATATTTACCAAAACAGTAATGTTCAAGCTTTTCATTATAGTTTGGATTTTCGTGAGTAATAAGTATATCACAATCAGGTATATTTTCATATGGGCATACATACTCATCATATTCGTGTTGAGTATCTTCAAATGCCCATTTTTGCCAGTGTATAGGAGCTATCCATGGAGTTCCATAAAATTTTACTCCTTCATATTCATATAACTCATCAATAAGAAATACTACCTTATTATTAGTAAGTAAAGATATTTTATCCTTAAACTCCTGTAAAGTAGTATCTTTTATTAATCCGTCATATAATTGTTCAATATAAATGTCATGATTTCCTGGTACTACAAATATCTTTTCACATGATAACTTATCAACCCATGTAATAAAAGCAGTACTCCACCATGCATCTGATTCATCAGAACTTCTTTGAACAATTAGGTCTACTACATCACCAGCAATACATAATACGTCACATTCTGGTACAGAAGGTAATATACCATGTAAATCACTAATTGCACATATTTTCATAATGCAAACTTATTGTTAATTTGTATATTAATACTGCACAAAAAATTAACATTCTTTTAAATGTTTTATTAACTCGTCTACTTGTTTCTGATTATGTACTACATAGAACTTTATATTAGGTTCAAATCTATACAAGTAGTAGTTAAATAGTTTTTCACGTAAAGGCCATGCTTCATTGGGATAGCCTTTACATTCAATAATAAACTTATTTCCTACAAAATCAGGTAAATAAGTCATTGGCCTATATTTCTTTTCTCCAAAAGTAAAAGCTGGAAGAAGTTCATATCTATGCTGTTCATAATCTGCATTGATTTTAGCTTCTTTCAGCTTTTTATATGTGTATGTTTCAAGTTTACTTCTAAACTTTATTCCATCATATATATTAGGAGTTGCGTTGCGTACTTTTCCCTATTTCTTCTTTTGCTTCATAAATACATTCTCCAAAGGTTTCTATAATATCATCATCTAATTGTAGTAGCATGTTAGTTAGTTTACATGTTCCTACTGTAATCATAGCTACAATTATAGTAGCTAATATAAATGGAATGCAAATTAGATTTGATATAACTTTTCTAAAACCTTTCCAAAATGTTTTTAGTTTATCTTTTAATGTTTTCATAAAGCCAATTTTTAATAGTTTCAAAATCATTTGCTTTTATAGCATCTGATACGTCCTTCGCTTTGAACTTTTTATGGATTAAAAGCCCTTCTAAGCCTGTTTTAAGGCTCATTTTGCGAAGATATTTTACGCCAGCTTCGTCCCTATCGAACAGTATAATAATACGTTTAAAACGCTTTTTAAGCTGTTCTAATACCTTATCAGGTATAAAAGTTGATTCTGACGATGGAGATATTGCAGGTATCCCCATTTCGTATAAACACATGACGTCTTTCATACTCTTTGTTATTATGAGTATATCTCCAGTTTTAGGTAACTGTTTAAACCCCTGAATATCATTCTCTGTCAGGTTATTGCGCCATTTTGTATATTTATCTGCTAAAGGTCTATAAATCTTAAAATGATTATATACCTTATAAGCATACATAGGATTAGTGTCCTTGTAAATACCCTTTACAATACCATTACACAAATAATATTTAATACTGCTTACTCCAAATTTCTTTAAAGTATTAATACTAATATTAAACTGAGACCAGTAATTGATGTCTGTTAAAGTAAAGTCTTGCCTTACTACACCAATTACTGTCTCTGTTGACGGTATGTATTGCTTAGAGCTAACGAGTTGCGTATTATTAGTAATTTTAAGCTTATTAACTATATTATTAAGTATATCTGAATAATTAGTTAAACCGGTAAGTAATGAAACAAATTTAATTACATTACCACAATCGCCTGTACCATGATCTTTAAACATTAATTGTTTAGTAGTTCTACTATAGAAACATCCAAATGATGGATTTTTATCTTTTCTAAATGGACTATTATAGATCATTCCTACTTTAAAATTACCAATATACGCTGCATATATATCATATTCTGTTACTTTAGATAATATATAATCTAGAGTAATATTCACTTCATCTTTTATGTTTGTAGTGTCGTATAGCATATGATATAGATTTTAATTTGTGGAGTATTGCAGAATCGAACTGCAATATAGGCGTATTATAATAGAATAAGCTTGCTTATATTGGCTCTATTATAATAGTCAGCTATTTCTAGTTACCTTGTTTTACCATTAAACTAATACCCCTTTAAAACGTGAGTGCATACTATTCCAAATCTATTATTTTGTCTAAAGACTCACATAGTGGTATGCTACTCACGTATCGCTATATTATGCCTAGCGTAGGCAACTGTTTAAAGACTAAATTAGAAAGGCAAATCGTTACCTGATTCCTGAGTATCTGTAGAAATCGTATCTAACGGATTCTCTTCCTTATTTTCTTTGTCTGCTACTACAGGTCGAACAAATAAGTCAATGTTCAACTCAGTAATTTTACTCTTCTGTCCCTCAGGTAAATTCATCGGTTCAATAAAAGTAAACTTACAGTAGTTAGGCAAAGTAGTATAGCCTTTATTATTATAAACTATCTTTACTTTAAGTAAAATATCTTTATTTGCTGCGTTTAGCAAATTAACAACCCAATTTGCAAATTCATTAAATGAAGAACCTGCGAAAACAAGTACTTCTTTAGGATAGAAACATCCTAAAATCTGTAGAATACGCTTTACTTGTCTAGTAGCTCTAGCTTGATAATCCTCTTCGGACTCATTAGGTTTCTTAGTAGATTCCCATTCAGTATGAGTCATGGTCTGTTCATCTTTTTCAAACTTAAATTCGATAAAGATGTTTCCATTAATGGATTTATCAACTCTAGCACTAACAAATTTCACATTTTCGTGAATACCTGCTTCTAAGTACTTATTTTTACTCTCTTGTATCTGGTTTGCTAATTCTGTACTATAAATCATAATTCTAATTCTTTAAACTGATATAAAATACTGTTAAAGTTATTCTGGTAAATATATTTTGTCCCAATAAACTTTAATATTGTTATTTTCATCGCTTTCTGCAATAACAATATTCTTACCTCTCAGATGTGGTGCCCTTGCTTCTCTTACAGAGTTATCTCCTCCTTCAAAAGAAATATGAGTTTCATTTTTCTTTCTATATACATAGCCTACTGCATCAGCTTCGCCACATATAATATTAGCAAGTTTACCAACTAAATCTAGAGACATCTCAGATAATTCTTCACCTTCTTTATTAATCATCTTATCCTTAAGATGACCAATTAAGATAAAGTTATCACAAAGATCTCTAAACATGTCTATAACTTTTCTTACAGCTTGCTGTAAATACATGTATCCAGAACCATTAGGTAAGGTTCTAACGTCATTACCTGAGTAGTTCTTTCCCATAGGTGTTTGACGATACAATGTAGCTGCATAGCTTAGACATATTTCCTCGAGTCGAGATGCATTATCGAGAGTAATATACTTATACGGTTTCTTCCCTGTTGACTTAATTTCTTCTCTAATGGCATTTGCAATATCTCCTAAATCTTTTACAGACCTAGCTTGTACTGCTAATGCTTCAAGGAATTCAGATCCTCCTTCTAAGTCAACAATTAAGTTATTATCTAATTTGGAAGCTAAAGTAGTCTTACCAGCCTTAGGCTTGCCAAAAATTATTAAAAATCTCACTTTGTTCTATATAAGACGCTACTCTTATATACGTTCTCTTATGAACTGCTATATATCACTATATAGGTCAGACTATATCATCATCTCACATAGAGATGTTCCCCACTTCCATCTACAATCACTTTAGATGTACTCTCTTTCGAGATAGTCGTTGAACTTTCTTTATGATTATTGTAAATTCTTTTAATTTGCTCTATAAAAAATGGTAAAGTTAAGTCCATTTTCATTCTATTGCAACAACCACAACATGAAACACAATTTTCAGTAGTATAATTCTTTGAGTTATCTAATCTATCAATTCCTAAGCATCTTTCCTTACCACAATAATAACAAGGTGATTCGCATAGTTTTCTAACTTCTTCTTGAGTTAAATTGAAAGATATATTTCTATTTAAGGCATTACATTTAAAATGTATATATTTGTGTCTAATATCCTTTGGAAGAAGGTCTTTATATTTCTCTTCAAAGTTTTTTCTACGCCATTGCCCTAAACATTTACTACATCCTACTCTACTATCTACTATACTGTCGTTTCTGACTCTAAGTTTTCTTCCACATACTGTGCAAGTACATATAAAGTATATTCGATTAGGTGTATTTAAATCTATTTCTTCTACTTTTAATGTTCCAATAGTTTTTCCAATATATTTCTTATATTTACTTAAAGTTTTTTCTGTAATCATAAAGCTTAGCTGCTGATTGTTTTAATATATTCCTGTTTTTATATTAAAAACGTAAAATATATTAAAAGGTTCCAGCAATTCAAGGAATTTTCATTATATATCGCTATATAATGTCCCAGTTATCTAGGATTCTCTACTTTAGCTTTTACTTTCTCTTTTGGTAATACAATCATAAAAAGCTTTATTTTTGTATCCTTACTGAGAATCTTTGGTAATCACTGATAATATGGACAAATATTTTTTTAATATTTTTTAGAACAAACCACGATTTTTAATCTTAATCGTGATGTCAATAATAGTTTTCTTAGTTTTCGGTTTCAAATGATTCAATGAACCAGTTGCAATCGGGATAATTTCATAACCAATCTGTACGAAATTATCGAAAATCTTAATCGGTGTACCGAATTCATCTTCAAAGTCATAATCCTTCTTAAATGGATAATTCTTCTTTGCATAGATATCAAGTGCATTCATTGCACTGAAGAACTCTTTCTCCAAATCAAAGTTAATACTACCGTCAGCAAAACACTTAAACGGACAGTTTGCACATTCTTCTGGTATCCAGCCAATATTGTGAGTCTTACTTAAACCTAGAGTAATATAGTCACCAGCTCCAGCATATTCTACACCAAAATCACATTTAGGATAGTCGTAGTTGCTTTCTACTGTCAACCAGGGATAAGCATTAATAACTCGTTTCATCAACTTTTCTTTATAGATATCTGCACTATTGTTGTTTTTCGGTAACTTAAAAGTATATGTTTTCATAATTTTCAGCCTTTTTTAATTGTTATTACTAAACGAAATCTTCCTTGCTGGTTCTTCTTCTCGTATAGTCTCAATTAAATTATTGTATTTCAAATCATTATCAAACTCTAATATTGCACATTCTCCTGCATCCCTATTTTTAAGGATATGCAGATAGACTTTGTTTTTTACTAGTAAACGATTTGGCCCATACTGTTGTATATTGAGTAATTCTGGTCTGTGAATACATATAACGTAATCAGACGCATGAAATATAGTATCAGCAGAGGAGATATCACTACGCATTGGATAATGCATAGATGGATTGTTAATTCTTTCAGGATTTTCTATATTCCGATTCACCTGTGATAACTGAATTATAGTAGTATTAGGTAATTTCTTTACCTTAATAAACAGTTTCTGTAATTCGGAAATAACTTGCAAGGCACTTTCACGATTTTGACCTTCAACAAGAAGAGTATGATCAAGTATAATCACAAATTTCTTATCTTTAGCCTTAGTTTCATAAAAGTAATTAATGGTAGAAGCTATATCTTCAACAGTACCAGGAGTATCTACATAATATATAGGATACGACTTTATCTGTTGAGAAGTTTGTTCAACTCTATCTAATAAATCATCTGTTAATTCATTATTAGCGCTATATAGCTCAGCAGTAGTTTGCCTTAACTTACTACTTATTTTTCTACCTACTTGCCTAGAACTTAACATTTCAAATGAAAAGTTAAGTACTATAACATCCTGATTAGAATTTAAATCTATTAAATCAGTTTCAAGCGTATTCACAAATGAAGATTTACCACTACCAGATATACCTACTATAGTATATATCGTATTTGGTTCAATTCCTCCCATACAGGATTTATTAAACTTATTCCATCTTGTTCTTAAAGATTGAATTTCGTGGTTCTTTCTTTTACGAATATATTCTACTGCTTCATTTGTTGCAGTAGATATATGACGAAATGATAGTGTTTTAGATGACATCTGTTCCATAATTATAAGTATTAGGTTGATAATCATCTAATTTCATTTGTTCCTCAAAGGTTTCCCACTCGTGTTGAGTGAGCCATTTCCACATAGTTTTCATATAACCTATTTTGCCTGTACGCATTTTATCATCTATTTCATATCTTAAACAAGCTATGATATGTTCATGCATTGCTTTAGATTTACCTACGATGCGGTTATACTCCTTTCTACATTTGTTTACATTAGCTCTTAAGAAACCTTTAGTTCCATCAGGGCGTATAACGTAAACTGGAAATTGGTCATAAAAAGTATCAAACATAGTTTTATCTTCTTTAAGAAGTTCATCTAGTTTTGATGTCTTACTTATGACTTGGTTATCAGTACTATTATTAATACTAATTAAACCTTGATTAGCTAACTCTTGTATTTCTTCTTCATTAACTAGGCTGAGAAGTTTCTGAATGTCTTGATTGATTACTTTGATATCACTCAATACAAGTGTTAGGAATACTAATTGATTAATAGATATGTTCGGTATTCTATCTAAGATAGAAGTGTCTATTTCTAAAATCATATTCTCATATATTATATGAGCATACAGTTCTTTGAAATTTATTTGGTAGCCTTTGTTAATCCCATAGGCTCAATTGTAATGGTTTTAATTCTCTGATTATCTTATAAGCTTCATATATATAATACCTATAATTAATCTTTCGTTCTTCAATTGGTTTATCATCAAATTTATTTAAAAGAGTAACACCAGATGCCGTTAGCATATTCTGATACTGTCTTGCAGAAGCCTTATATTCATGTTCTCCTACATATGGCTCAGTGTATGTTATAATTTCACCTTCTTTGTGCCCAGTATCTTTCCATTTCCATAAGTATCCACCATTAGTAGATGCATAGAAACGATTAGTTCTTTGTTGCTCTTTATTCATGTATTCAACATGCCATTGTTTACCAGTCTTTTCAGACATTAAGAATTTACGTATATCTGTGCATCCTTTTATAGTCTCTTCAACTGGTACTTTGTCTACAAAGTATTTAATTATAGCTTCAGGTATTATCTTTGCAGATAAACCTTTACCTAATAATACTTCAGTAATAAACATTCCTTTTGTTTTAATTAAATTAGGATTCTTAGTCTTACCATATCCTTCTTTAACTGCAATATAATCATTAATTGCATATTGATACATAGCTTCAAAACGGTCTTCTTCTAGAGTAAGTCTAGTAAGTTGTTCCCATTCTCTGCAAATCTTGTTAGCTTCTTCATATACGCTTTTCTTTAAAAGCACAAACAAACCATCAGTGTTTGCTTGGATGATTCGACATCCTATTTGTACGAGTTTTTCTGCTAACATTAGTAACAATAACTGTCCGTTTATTCTAATCTGCATTACTGCAAACGGACTATAACAAAAATTATGTTCATTTTGTAGATTACCCGATAAACCATTCAATGCTAATTTTAGTGTTTCATTCTTTACTTTGTTTCCATTATGCTTCGCTTCTATTCTCTCATCTTTAATTTGAGAATATACTTCTAAGAATTCTGGACCTAGATGTTTAGGATAGAATCCGTATTCTATTAGCATACTTGGATATAGAGATGCACAAATTTATTCTGACTATATCTTAATTTGGCATTTCGTCCATACATAACCATACATGCTAGGTTTTTCACCTGAACATACGGCATATATATTATGTACTTTATATGTAGGATTTTCCTTTATTATATCTTTAACTCTATTCCATTCTCTTACTAACTTACCGTCTTTAGTAAATTGCTTGATTGTATATTTTGTTAAAGATTTCGATACTTTATCTGCCATTATTTTTTTCTTCTCTGGATTTTCTTTCCAAAATTTAGAAGACATTTTACCTATTTTTATTCTCTCGTTTATATTTGAGAAACGCTTAATTTGAGCTTCTGAATATTTCTTTTTAGTTTCTTCTAACGGTATCATACCTTTCTTAGAATTATCTCTTCTAAGATTATATCCTTTATCTCTATTAATGGTATCAAACAACTCTATATAATAGCATTCTTTATCTTTTAAATTTTCTGTAGTATATTCTAATACTATATAATCAAAATTATCAGCTCCATATTTGTGCCAATCATCTATTAAATAAGAATTATCTCGTTTTACATTCTTTTTATTTAATATAGATTTATGATTATTTATTCTAGAATATATATTACTACTACATCCTATATATTGCTTTCCGTTTATAGCACAGATTATACTATAAATACCTGATTTTTTCCAATCTATACGTCTTCCTTTCATGTTCTTAGGTTTTCTTTTTAAAACGTATAAAAGGATAAAAGGTTGCCAAATTCCTCGCTTTTCGTACAACTTTGTACTACTCCATCACTGGATAGTCGATGAACCTTCATCCTAATAGGATGCTTGGCTGCGGATTGATCAAATTATTATGATTTTACTACATCTTAAGCGTTATCTTAAGTGCTACTTGCTATATTACTATGCAATGCAGTTATAATAATTTAGCGATTGTTCCCGCAATTAACGAGGTTACGATGCCGCTTCTGTCAACATCAATATCAATTAGCATTTCATCTTCTTTAGGAATAATGATTTCAGGATCATTCTTAGAATGAATTCCCCCTACTCCTACAGTATAGCGTAGATTATCAAATATGAAGTTATTTTCATAGCCTTTTCTACCTGGAGATACTACTTGATGCTTCATATCATCAAGTACATTCTTTAGTATTGGACTATTAAATTTTACAAATGGTAGTATTACATCTTTTAAAGGAATATAATCCATTGGAGATCTCAAATCTTTAATATCCCACCAGGTTAAACCTGTTTTTTCAAGATACTTTTGAGTTAAAATCTTCATTCCAATATTTACACCATCTTTACTAAGTACTCTTACTCCATATTCGTCTTCAATAGCTATACGTAAATTAATACTTTCCTTACATCTATTTAAAAGCTCTGTAGTAGACTCAATATCGTTTATATTGTAGTCTATCATTTCGTCAAAATCTTCTAATGGAAGAGGTTTACTCCAATCACATACAAATTCTTGTACATTTGGATATTGCATAGTTACCTGAATTTCTTTCAAACCTACTCTAAGTTTATTAGAGTAAAGCATAGTAAGAATATCAAAAGTATCAAACCATATTTGATACTTCCAATGTTTCCAGGTATCTATATTGTCCTCAGTAGAAGTAGTAATAGTCTTACTTAGATTAAAGATAGAATTACATATAGTAGCTACATTATAGCTCATAAGTCTATCTTCATACTCTATAATATAATTTATTATAGGATTATCATAATGTAGATTATTATATCCACAAAAGATAATATCTGAATCTATTACTAATTCTGTTCCATAGAAGTCTCCCCATTTTATATAGGAATTGACTTGTTTAAAGAATTTAACTAATTCTCTTAGTTGATTCTTTCTTTCAGAGATTTCAAATTTATATATTTCTTCTGTTTCTGTATTTTTAACAGAACAGTGGAAAATATTCTGAAATACCTCAATATCATATACATAGACTTTTTTGTTACGTATAATCATATTTAGAATATTTGGTTAGATTCCATAGTCAGGCTCGAACTGACACAAATCACACAGACTTACATTTTGCTGCGGCTCTACCCCTTTTTGAGCTATATGGAATTCCATAGATATTACGCTGCTATTTTATTAATAGCAGGTTTTATATATTTTCTAAAGTAGGTTCTACAGCCACTTACTTTATTTTTTCCTTTGCAACCTCCTACATGTTGCTTTCTGTTCTTATCTCTTCCTACATAGAATTGTAAGAATTTCAAGGGACGTTTAGGTTTCTCTAAACGAAGCCTTGCTTCTTTTTGTTTCGCTAATTTCTTAGCTTTCAGTTCTTTAACGTGCTCTCTTTTATTTGCACGTAATTCTTTCAATCTAGGACTTGACTAATTCTCAGGACTTTTGTCCTTATTTGTTTCCTTGTCTAGCTTGCTCTGATCTAAATGTAAATCACGTTCAGTTTGTTTACCTTTATGTCTTATTCTTTTAGCTTCAGCTAATTTCCACTCTGTATAATTCTGTTTTTCCATAATTTTGATAATTTAGAAAGTTAATTATTTAAAACCAATTTTGCTTCTATTTATGTCGATTTCTTTTTTTAAAGTACGAACTATAACTACACTGTTAGGATAAACTCTAATTTCTATGTAATAATCGTTATCTCCCCAAAATAAAGCTTTTTGTACTCTATATTCAAATTTTGAATTACTTTCAAAGAAACCTTTTCTTAAATAGATAATAATTTGTTCTTCTTTTGGATGTTCTACTATCATATTTATTATGCTGCTAATAATGATTTACCATCATAGTAAATTATATTATTATCTCCTTCAATATCTTGTACTGTTATACCGGCAAATGAAGAATCGTTACGATACTGTTTAGCTTCTTTAGCTACTTTCTTTTTCGCCTCATCTCTAGTAGAAGCTACAAGATAGTCGGTTTTGAAGTCATATGTACGTTTATCGTCATCACTTCTTCTTCGATTTATTGTATACTTAAACTTTCGTTCTTTAGGCTTCTCTTTAACAGCTAATTCAGCTGCCGTAAAGCCTTTTTGTTTACCTGCTTTAATAGGTAAAGGCTTATACTTTAAAGCTTCCATACGAGCTTCTTTTGCTGCTTTCTGTTGAGTAAATAGTTCTTTCCATTCAGCTTTAGTACGCTCTTTTGGTTTAGGAGTTTTAGCAAAAAGAGAGTTCTTTACTATTCTAGTAAATTTCTTCTTTTCTTTACGTGTGTAGTGGATAGTTGGGTCATAGCCTACTTTCATAAGAATATTTTTTATTCGTTCTTTCTTAGATTGTTTAACTGCCTTGTTTTCTTCCATAGCTTCTTTTGCTATCTTAGTAGGCTGTTGTTTATTCTTAGAACTCCAGGAGTTCCAATTTACTGTTTTCCCATCTTTTACTTCTGTAACCAAAGACGGACCGATCTCGAAATCTCTAGTAGTTTCTACTGGGCAATATTTCTTTATATATTCTCCATTTATTACTATTCTAGGATAATTACGCTTTTTAGCTTTAGCTGATCGTTTAGCATTTCTTACTGTCTGTTTCTTTACTCTATATTGTTTATTCTTTTTCATAATTTTGATAATTTTAAAGGGTTAATATTAAGAAAGGGAAGGGGAAGTTATCCCCTAAACCTTTCAGTATTTGATTAAATATAGCGATTGTTTTTTAAGCTGCAATAGATAGAGGAGCTTCTTCAAGGCTTAGTTCAGCCTTATTATTAAACTCTTCAATTTCTTTATTAAGCTTGTTAATCTCTAACTGAAGTTTATTCTTTAAGCTATTAATATAGTCTGAAGTCAATTCTTCAGTAGTATTAAGATTTTTCTTTCCTTTTGAACGCTTAAGCTTAGGATCTAAGGTCTTAATTTTGCTCAAATGGAACAACTGCTCCTGCTTTTCACTCAAAGTAAATATAGCAAGATAGTTATTTGTTGTAGGTAATTCTGAGAACTTCTTATATCCCATATTGATACACTGTAAATACAGTTTCAATAGGATTCGTTCATCAGCCTTAGCTTGGATTTCATTAAGTAACTGTTTTAAGTCAAAATTACGAGTAGCACCTTTAGGGATGATATTCTCGTTCTTAATGATATTCCAATATTTAGTAATTTCATTACTAAGTTCTTTACGATGTGTAATAATATATTTAGATGTAATTGATTTCATGTTCAAGTTGATTTTTTAAAAGTTAATACTTGACCAAATTACGTCTACTAGTAGTAGTACTGGTGGGACTCGAACCCACAACTCTCAACTTAGAAGGTTGATGTTCTATCCAGTTGAACTACAGCACTGTATATTTAAACAGGGCCAATTCACCCTGTGAAAATATGTTGTTTTGCAATAATATTCCAATTCAAATATTATATTTCTTTAACCTTGCCTAATCGTACTGGTACGACTACGCCTGGTCTTATTTCAATACCAGCAAAACCAAATATATTGTCAGAGACAACAAGTTTGCCAGTTAGACCTTTCTCTTTTGCGAATTTTTCAATAGCTTCTTTATTGATATACTTTGAGTGCAGCTCTCCGCTCGAAGCATTCCTCATACTATCAAATAAAATATCTACAACACAATCGAGATCCTTATTTTTAATTGCTTCTTTCAGTAATGCTTGTGTAATACCGTTAAAAGCCACATCATTTCTAGTTCCTCCGGAACCAGTTATTGCATCTGCAATACGTATTGCTACATCTAAAAGACTTACCGATTCATAAGTATTTAAAAGTCGTTGCCACCATAAAGGCCCTTTGCCATAGTAAAAGAAGACCTGACCATCCTCTCTTACAGAAACAGCATTAGGAGTTACTTTAGTGCTTCCGTCCCAACTCTGAACTTTAGCTAATATAGTAGGCTCGACGCAAATAAGTAGTCGCAGAAGCTCTATTCTTACTTTAGAAATTCTGCTCATAGTATTGCTTATTCAGTAGTTTCTTCAAGGTTTACCTGAAGTGTTACTTCCGTTTCATCAGTAACTACACCACACTGCCGTTGATACTCCAACTGCATACGGTCAGACTGATCCATCATATCTCGTACAGTTTCGCTAAGTCGAATGAACTTACGAGACAGTTCCTCATAGAAGTTGAGGATGCCCTTGTTATGTATCTTCAACATATCGTTCAGCATAGGTAATTCCTCTGCTGCAAAGAACATCGGTTTGCTGTTCTTCTTACCAATACGTTCGATACATTCGGCCACGCTCTTCCGGTCTGCCTTACTGAAATCAGGCTTGACTAACGGGAATACAAGATTCGGATCGTTGTCATCCGGATTCAACATGATTTTCGGTTCACCGTCTAAGTCTTTAGCAATGAACTTGACATCCAAAATGTCAATTGCCTTAACAATGAATACATTTACTTCCTTCCGTAAAGTATTCTTGTCATTGAGCACATCTTCCTTCCACTTAAGGTCAGGATTTGTTGCTACTACAGTATAGATCTGTTCACCAAAGAACCGTCCATACTCTTTTGCAGTTGCCCGATAACGAGCCATAACTTGAGCAGCAGTGCTCTGAGTTCCTACTAATGCACCAATAGTCGGTGCTACACTACTTTTATCCATAAGAATGTTTCCTTTCTGAGTCCGTGCTTGATTTCACCAATACGAAACTCTCTTAATTTTTAATTAATACCTTGTTAATGCTCTCCACCTTTCGATTATTTGTAATACTAAAGTATGCGTCTTATATCATACCGCTTTACTAAGCTTTGAAAATTTTAGTAGTGAATTCAATCACATAATCTACTTGGCTTACTTTGAAAATAAATTGAAATAATTTATGAGAAATACTCTGAGAGTTACTTCTGATAATACTTTGGTAATTTAAGTTTATCGTACTTCAACGGATAAGATTCAATTTATACGATGCTTACCGCACCCATCACCCTACTTTATATCATGTTCTCTTGCATAAGTATTGTACAAGCATAATATATCGAACTCTTTCATCAGCAACTGGTATGCCTAGGAGTAATTAAGGATTACAACATTCTAAGCGAATGAGGGTCGTTTCTGTCGAGAAACGTTACTAAAACACTACAAGCTGTCTAATTTTTCAAGACACCCACTTGACCTCTCGGATTTCTTATTTATACTACACGAATACGAGGATTTCCACCTCTCATCAGCATCATAAATACCGGTACTATCTCTGCTATTGCACGAGAAACCTGAACATATAGACAGTATGCTCTTATATTTATTACTTTAAATCTGAATCAGCGTTCTTCATACATACTAAGTTGCAATTAGTACTTTACGAAGTGTCAATGTCAGCGATAACGGTTGGTAGTCGGGGTGGTGATCTGTCTACTTACACTATCCTTACAATGGTAGTCTTAGCGTTTACAGTTCTATTGAACTTCCCATTTTATTAAAGATTAAACAATTAAAGCTCATTTATTCATAGCTGGCTTTATTCAGCGTAAATACATAAGTAAATATAGTATAACATCTTATACTCATAACCTAATGACATAGTCTTCTGTATTTCCTTAGTTTATGTACGACTATTAATAACAATAATCCTGGCGTGAACTACGTTATATTAAGAAGAAGTTTACATGTCTTGAAACTTATAAGCTCTGCCGTTTTTTAGTAGGTGTTTTCCCTGCATCACCTTAGTTTTATTTTTACCACATAATATGACTTGCTAAAGGTCACTGTATCTAGAATCAGGGTTATAGCGCCCTCAAACCGCTCGACGAGTCTGTTGCTCCGTAATCATTCCTCATTCAATTATACTCACACGAACGACCAAGCGCGTGAGTCACTTTAGACTTGAAAGACTGTATCAATCTCATATACATCACTCCTACTTCATCCTTGGAACATTGCGTATCCACCTTCACGAGGACCCTATTTACCATAAGGTACAGAATTGGCTTCTGCTCCACGATAATCAGTCAAGTTTACATAGTGTGTACCATAACACGGTTATCCTTACATTAGTATCAGTAATTTACTACCTTCATAAGTACAAGTTCCAATATCCACAATTGCATATTGCATCACAGCTGATGTGTACTGAACACTATAGTTAGCAATGCTATTTTTCCTTTCTGGGTGCATAGTTGCACTTTTGTTAACCGATTTTGGAGACCGGTGATCGCGTTATATGCTGTCTCTTTTTTTCCATGAGTTGGCTGCTTTCTTTAGGTGAAACTAACCTTGCCTCTCGGCTTCACTTATTCTTTCCAAAGGAATAAGTCAGGAACCGTATTGTCCCTGTTTCAGCGTCGTGTTTATACTCCTATTTGATTCTGATTTTGATAATCTAAAACGAGTAATTGTAGAAGATTTCGTTCTCCTTGCTTTGATTTATAATTCTGCATTAGCGGTACTGTTTGCAGTAATTAAGAGTATTTAGTATTCACCAGACGGTTCTCAATACCTAATGAGGATTAAGCACTCTGATCCCCTGCTATCCGTTTTTCAGACGTTTTAGCCTAATATCCTACCTTTTGAGTGATCTCACTGTTTTAGCAGCTAACATATTCTCGGATTCTGTACTTTTTCGGGCCAGCAGAAATGACTACAGCTCCCTAACACGGCGCGACTTGTACTATTATGTACCTCGCATGACTTCCGCTGGAGTGATTCACGCTACAGTTTTACTCCTCTCGAACTATGACATAATTATAGGTTTTTTAAGTGGTTATTGTCATTAACTATTTTCCACTGAGCTTTTCTATTCAGCTACATTTTCATTATGTTCTGGTTCTAACATAGTAATTTTACCTGTACTCAGGCAGATTGTTGCAACAATCTTCTTACCTTTACAAATATCTACGAATTTGTTTTTTACATCACTACTACTGATATAATCAACTGGTTCCATGATACTTGCGTTAAATCCATCCAAACATTTACAAGCATTACTTACAGACAAACGTAAGTACTTTTCAGTATATAAGCAATTAGCTATACTATCTTTAGTCTGATTATTAATAATATCAGACTGGTCTCCTTCTACTATAAAGTAAGAGGATTGAGATAAGATAGAACTAAGTTTACACCTTGCTTCTTTCATATCTTTAATGATACGAGATAATCGTATCATTTGTTTTAGTATAACTAGATTACTTACCATATGATTTTACTTTAGATAATGGAGAAATAGCTTTAATGCTATCTGGCATAATCCCTACAGATTTAATATAAGGATATCCAGAAGCTACTTCTTTCTCTATTACTTTAGTTCTCCACTTAACTACTGGTTTTGGTTCACCAATAGTCTTTATATTCACAATTGCGTCTGTTGTTCCTTTCACGGATACTTCTAATGTAGATAGGTCTACTTCGACATCTATCTTATCGACAGACTTATTCTCTTCACTATTAACTATAGGAAATTTTGGCATTTCTATAGGTGAAGGAATTACAGGTGCTGCCTGTACTACTGTGACTGTCTGTCGCAGTCCAAAGCCAATTATGCAACTGGCGATGAACATGCCGACAGCCGTAATAAATCTAAAATTCATATTTGATTATGCTATTTTAGAGAACGGTTAGTCTTTATACCCTATGAATTGTAAAAACCTACGCCATGCGTTTAATTTTTTTTTTCATCTGCGGGTTTTTCTTCCTTCTTTTCTGGGTATTCCTTCTCTACTGGAGAAGTTATTGATGACTGGCAGTACGCAGCAAGGCGAGAAGCTGGATCGCGATACAGATTGATAATCTGACCAACTTTCAAACGAAGTTCATCAGGTGTCGGACTTTCGTCTTTATTGAAGAAGTTAGTCTTAACAGAACCTAACACCATTCGAGCAATCTTTCGATCGTTCTCCAGCTGATTTTTCTTAGATTCTTCTACTCCTTCAAGATTGAGTCCCCAATCTGTAAACAACTTATCAATGTACTCTTCACCTAAGTTCGAGATAACAGCCATAATAGCTTTATCTGTCTCGGGCTTCATCTCCTGATTGTCTTTCTGTCTCAATCGGAAGTTCTCATTGATAAGTGCGCGAACAGTTTCTGCAACTTGCTCTTCACTCCATCCTGCCTTAATCAAATGATTACGCAATACAGAGTGAGCCATACACGGAGAACCCGTCTGTGAAGTATACAGATATACTGAGCTTCCTAAGCCTTTAAGTAAGCTAACAGGGTTGATACGGCTGAAGATTTCATTCATCCAATCACCTACTGTCATCTCATCCAATGCTAACTTCTTATCAGCATTAGTCTCCTTAAGGCCTCGTAACGTACGATACCATTCTACGGTGTTGACAATATTTGTTGCTACATTTCTCTCTTTGTTGATAAGGAAAGTTAACGCTTCGTCAATTTCCTCATCTGTTGTAATCTTGTTCGGATCAAGCTCCGGTACTTTAGTAACAGTCTTACCAGCATCTTTTGCTAGTTCTTCTGGAACTTCTGACTTGTTGAAGTCAATAGCCAGTTGACCATCATCACTACCCGGTAATGCTTTAGCTGGAGCTAGTTTAATACCTAGCATTTCAGCCATACCTTGCAACGGCATGAGTTGATTTGCATCAATCATTAGTTGCAATTCACCACGTTCGCCACGGTTGAATAAGTCTTGGCGAATATCAACAAGAGCAAGCAGACTTACTACATCAATTGTACGATTGATATCTGCATATACTTCAGGATAGCGTTTGGCAAGTTCTTCGTTGTTAGCGTAACGCTGCTGCATTACAAACGCTAACATGGCCTTTCCGTCTACCGATGAAGCTGTTGAACCTACAGGAATACCTGCACCGGTTATTCCACCTACAAGTGATGTTGCGCGCTTGAGAGCTTTCTCTTCAGGAGATACTTTGGGTTTGTCTTCTGTGACTTCTTCAGGAATGATTGTCGGAGTTTTGTCCTTCTTCTGCTTTTGGGTGTTAGGCTTCTGCTCCTTTTTCTGTTCCTTCTGTTCTTTCGTCTCTCCTTTCTGCTCTTTATTGGTTACTGTCTGTGCAGCTACTTGAGGCTTCTTTTCCTCTTTCTTGGTCTCTTTTGTTTCAGCTGATTTCTCAGCTTCTTTTACTTGTTGACTGTTCTTGTTGTTCTCTTTTGCTTCTGCTTTTGCAGCTGCTTTAGCTGCTTTTAATGCTGCCTTTCTTTCAGCTTTAGACATTTCTTTTTGTGCCATAATCTTGATAATTTTTTGGTGGTTAATAATGTTTTTAATATTTCAGTCGATAGAATATTTAAAGAGGTCAACTATCATCCTCTATTGCTGGTGAGTCACGCCCGTTAGCACAGGTATTACTAACCAATGCGTCTGATAACTTTAATTTCAATTCTGACATGTTACTCACAACCCCAGATAGGCGATTGGTGGTACCTTCTGTCACTGTACGCACTAAGCTTTGTGTGCATGCATAATTGAAGTCATCAACGGTGTTGATTAGCTGAGTAATGGAAGTATCTTGTTTGTTCATTCCTGAACGCACGATTACTTCCTTACTCAACATACCTACTAACAAGCCAGCTACGATGCAGGAGATATAAATCCACCACATCTTGTCACTGCGAAATCCTCTCGCAAAGACAAATGCTACTAATAGTAGCACAATAATCCAAATTGCTGACATGTTTGTAAAGTTTTAGTTTAACAATTGTTTTAACTTCTCTCTAGCTTTATTAAGCTGAGATTTCACTTGGCTCTCTGAGAGTCCAAGTTGTTCAGAAATCTGTTTGTAAGACATATTCTGAACAGTGCGTAGTTCGAGTATATATCGGTACTTGTATCGGAGTCTATTGAAGGCATTTGTTAATCTAGCATCAGTTTCATTGAAGATATAATTATCTTCAGGTGAGTAGTCGGCCGAACTTCTCAATTGAACTGTGCTAGTGTCATCATCCAGCCAATAGTTTGCATTTTCCTTTTTAGTACGTCTAATATAATCAATACTACTATTTATAGCTATAGTCTTTAACCACATTTCAAATGAAATATTGTTAATATAACTGTCTAGTTTAGAAAAAGCTTTAGTAAAAGTAACAGATAATAAATCATCTGCTGCATCTCTATTATTTACAATACGGTATATTGTACTGTAAATAATTCGATTATACTTTTCATAAAGCTTTGTAAAGGCACTTTGTTTGCCTTCCTTCGCCTGTTTGATTAGATCGAAAAGCTGCTGTCTTTCTTCATCTGTCATAATTACGGGCTTTAGTGTGGGTTATAGTCAACCCAATGACTATAACCCTAAAATGGTAGCTGTAATATATACTTACAATACCATTCATTCCATTCACTGTATAATTTACGAAAAGTATCCCAAATACATTCCATAAATTCAATTTTCAGATCACGTGTAAGAACCTCAACTGGTAATTGATTTACCATACCACAAACAATTCTAATTCTTACCTCTAGAGTAGTCTTAGAAGCTATGCCAATTTGCTGTAGTATTTGAGTATCATACCATGCTAATACTTTAGCTAATCTTTGTTTTCTGAAAAATGTGTGGAATTCTGTATCTTTTATTTCTCTGTTATATATTCTTAAAAATACATACCAGCTAGGTCTCCAATTTATCTGATTATATCTTATTGGACATTTATTCAGATAAGTATAAACAGTAATACTATTTACGACCATGACGACGTGTACTATTTGCTATTCTAAGTAATAATACATTTATTTGCGCTAAGCTCCAGTCTGTTACACTTAGAATATAAGCTTTTGTAGCTTCAATTCCTCTGCCATTTATAGACATATCACTTATATAGCGCTCTGTAAATGCTTTCATCATATCATTACTGATATCTGGCATTTTTGTACCACGAATAGATTGTCTATAAGGTGGTAATGGGCATACTTCTGAGTAATCATACTCGAAGAACAAGAATGCATCGGGATTATTACATACAGTTTGTATTTCAATTGAATCCTCAGATAACACTGTAAATTTACCTCTTTGAACAAGGTCATTCATAAGTAATGCAGAAGTAATTCTCAAACATGGTACTTCTCCAACTATATTGGCTAACAGTTCAAAATGTTCTCCAATAATACGATAGATTCCAGGATGATTTAGTTTCATGACTTTTTATTTATTTCCTTTTGAAAGTTACTTACTACTCCTGATATTGCAGACATACTTAAGTCTGGATATTTATCAAGAAGTTTACTAATCGCTTCAGATTCTGAACGAGATTTATTAAGTAGACTGATAAACTCAGTACGTTCGGCTTTAGAGTCAAACCATGCAAAGTATCTTATACGCATTGTTGTTGATAGTTTCTTGCTTTTGTTTCAAGTTCACGAAATTTCTCTTCGTCTTTAGTAGTTAAATCACTTACATCTATAAGATGAATGATTTCAGTACCTCTAGTTTCCCAAAAGAAGAATATATTTCTTACTTTAGAAATTCCTTCTTTATAGTGATACTTATTCTTGTAACACTGAGGTACTACAGAGTTGATACGTTGTACCAGTTTTTCTTTCATTCTCAACTCCCTACTAGCCTTGTCTAAAGGTTCAGGAAGTTTTTCTCTGATAAATTTTATTAATCCCATTTCAAATTAATATTTATTGATTAAACTTAATTTAATTTGTAGTAAGTAGGTGACTCGAACACCTTATCTCTTAGTAATATCTAAGGCTTCACTACCATGCAAAGCTTACTTACTCCAGCTTTCTACGACATTAGCTTAGCCGTTGATTACTTACGCTACTAAGCGAGTGTAATCTGTTACATAACTTGTATTGCCAGTTATCTGCTTATTGACCTATTCTATTTCCTCTTTGTCGCTGTCAAAACCATAATGCCCCGATTGCAGCTCAGTTGCCATTTGTGTTATTTCACACATGAGGAAGAGTTACCCATCACAGGAGCTGCTACTGGTTCGAGTCGAACGAACATAGTGGAGCATACGGGAATCGAACCCGTGTCCAAACGACGATTCAATAGACCTAACAGTCAATGAGTTTATAAGATTAATTAAAGTATAACTCACGTGCAGAATTAAGCCATCCTTCCAGCTTTATTATTTAACACTGTTCACAGCACTCTCTACAGGTAGGCCTTCGTTATGTTATACAATACTCCTGCTATTTTTATAATTAATCTTATTAGTGGATATGTAGCCGACCAAAGCTACATATCCTATGGTCTTGAGAATGGTTAGTTCTCTTCATTACTGATCTTGATGATACCCGAATAATGATATATGACGAAACATATATGATACAAGATACACATTATTCAGTCTGATTTGATATCTCGACTAAAGCAGTTCAGTACTATTACTAATACGGGACAATCTTATTGTCGCGATCTCAGACATATGATCAGTAGTACACAATAATTCCACACTAATGATACAAAGATACGTAGTATGACCTGTTAATTCAGGTCTTTGTGTCGTCCAATATACTTTCGGCACCGTAGGGCGCTATAGATATTCCTCCATAAACACTAAACTTGTTTAGATACAAAGATACTCAAGTTTGGAATCTCTTTTATTTTAGTTTTTTAGCCTGATTAACCGTTACGGCGGGGAATCAAACTATTCCAGCGATAAGACCAGGAATTGGGGAAGATTTCGTCAAGCTCGTTTTGAGACTTGTCGATATCTTTGTCAATATCAATGAGGTCCTTGTCAAACTGCTTCTTCAGTGCCGGAGCTTCATCATTCCAGGCCGTAACTGGCTTCTTACCACTCTTCACTTCTTCTGCGAGATTGTGCAAGTCCTTCATATAGGTCTTCATTCTCTGGTTCACGCGGTTACTACGGCGTAACTGCAATGCTGCGGATTTCTCAGTGTATTCACACTTTTGAACCACGTCGATGAGTTCGTTCGTAAGTTTTTCCTTACGGCGCTCGGCAATCTTTTCAGCCGCTTTCTTTACTACGTCATCGGTTACTTTGTTTGCATTAGAGATAGACTCTTGAATGTCATCACTCTCGTTGTTTACATCAAAGATGTTCAATTTGTTTTCTTCTGCCATTTTGATAAAATTTTAGATGTTTGATACTATAGTTATTAATCACGAAATAATTTCTATGAAATTACATTTTTTAAAATATCTTTCTCTAGCTTCATATACTGCTACAGTGATATTTGTAGGATAGACTTCTATCGGCCTATATTTCTGTTTCTCACACCAATACATTGCTGCTTCAGTTGTGAGCTTCCCAAAGTAAGCTACAGCTCTAATTCTTTCTTGAATATTCTCTGTAGTATTTATTTTAACTAAGGGATTGGTTGATCTACCCATTGTGCAAAGATTCTCTACGTTCTTTGTTTAGCCTAATTTTGCGTTGACGATAGCTTTCTCTCTCGCCTGCTTTTATAAGCTTACGGTTATTGTATGATTCTTTGCGCTTGTTAGTATTTTGTGATATCAAGATAAGATATCTACTAACACGATTTTCTTCTGCTTTCAACTCCTTTTTGAGTTTATTAGCAGATTCTTCACATATCTCTATGTAGTCCTGTCCAGGATTCTTTTCTAGTTTTTCTAGTTTAATAAATTCCTCTAGGACTTTTATTCTTTTAGTCTTACTCATTTTTGATAATTTTAAGATTAAAAAAAAGAACTATCTTACTTATTCGTATATCTTATTCGTAAGTAACCCATATCCTTCTTCTGACCTAAGCATTTTGCTTGGTTGACCGTTGTATAGTCCATTGTACTCTTGAATAGCTGTTTAGCAACAGCTAAACTTCCATTAGGGCTCTGGTTATAAATAGTTCTAGGTTGACTGAAATCCACCATACTAACAATTTAAATTAGTAATATATAACAGCGGGCGGATACTCTGGCGGAATATCCTCCTTGGACTGTTCAGGTTGCATTCTGAGTTTACACTCATGAGTACATTCACTACAGTTAATTTTATTGTTAAGTGTAGGACAATCGTTTGTAACTAGATATAATTCTCTTTGTAAAAGAGAGTTTGTTCTAGCTACTTCTGACAAAATGATATTGGGATCTTGTCCAAATATAGGAGCGTATTCTTTGACAGTGTTAATATAACACTGTATTAAGCTCCTTTTGTCTATTTCCATGACTTCTTTCGATTGTAAGGCTCCATTTTCTTGTGCTTAGGCTTCTTTTTGAAGTCTTTCTGCTGATTTTCGTATTCTCTTTTCGTTCTTGCCATAACTAGTATAGTTTGAGAATAGAGTCAAAACCTTTGATTATCTCGGGAAGCTTTGATAAGCCGTAATTGTGTAGCACTACTTTTATCTTAGAAGCTGAACTCTCTGGAGTATTGATAATAATACGTAATACTCTAGTTGTAGCCTGGTCTTCTTTGTTAAGAAGATATTTCAGTAATTCCTTACGGAATACTTCTTCATTCATCAATGATGGAGTTCCGATTTCATTGATGATATTGCTACAAAGTTCACTTACAGCCTTTACAGTGGTTGATATAGAAGCTTTGTTAGCATTTGCTACAGGAGCTATTACTACTTTCTGTAGTAAAGCTTCGGATACTTCTTTATCGTCTAACACAGCGGCAGAGATATCTTCAATCTTTGCACTTGTGTTATTGAATACTAGTTCAGCCATTCTTCTGATGATTTCATCATAATTCTTCTCAGGAGCTTCTCCATGGAAGGTAATAATAATTGCTTTCATTTTACTTTGATAGTTAATTAATAGTTATTTTAACTGTTATTGCGTATTCACCCAATTCAATATGAATAGCATCAGTAGGTAATTTACTGATAACAGGTAGTGGTGGATCTACTTTGATATTCATATCTGGATGAGATTTACATAAAGTTCTTGCTTTACTTAGAGGTATGCCTAATATCTTAGTACATGCAAGTAAGTTTGCAAGATAGTGGTCTGTACCGAATTCTATTTCAGTAATCTTACGACCTTCTTCTACTTTAATACGAGGCATTATGAACCTCCTTTGTTAATTTCTTCTTCATATTACTTAATGTTTTAAATTGTTAATATTATTGACGACGACCAGGATACTCTGGATTTGTTTTTAAGTTAGTATCAACTTTGTTTTCGTTCTTTCTTAGAATAAATAGTATCTATTCTAATCACATTTGTTAATAATAAGATAACAACACTTTGTTTCTATGACTCTCACTATAGTTTTAACTCATAAGCAGGATTGCTGTCAAACTTTCCTTATTGGAGTACCTGATTTTAACGTCTGCACGATTATAAACACAAATACGAGTATCTCGGATATTACCCGCTATTGCCGTATTCAAGGGAATAATATACGATATGCATTTACTTACGCCCCACAGGTTTGTCATTTTCTGAAGACGTATACTCCATCTTCACAGACTGAGTATACTTTTAACTTAAAATTTAAAGGAATTATAACTGATCTAATGAATCTTTATAGTGTTGACTCCTAGCTCCGCTCATTACCTTGTTATAAGTACTTCTATTCGATTCATATATAGTCACAATGTCACTGTTAGACAATGAAGTTCCATGTTGCCTTAGTATATCTATTAAGATAACGTCTGGCATTGTAAGAAACACACTATCTACATGATTATAGCGCTTTATATCCTCTCGAAACTGAAGAATCTCCTGTATTGTAGGTACATCTTCAGCATAAACTGTGTCAACACAAACTTGTTCTACATTATCCTTTTCAGGATTGATGAGATTGCTAACTTTATCATGACAGATAAAAGTTAGTGCACTTGCAACAAGCATTCCTAATAGGATTAATACTGCTGCTAAACTCCAGGCTACTGCTGAGCCTCTTCCTCTTGAAGAGTTTGGTAATTCATTTTCCATTTCTTGATAAATGTTTTAATAGTTAATAAATATGAGAACTTAATCTATACCAAATATATGTTTCATATATAGTGGTCTAAATGTTTCAGCTGCATATTCTGCTGCTTCTTTGTTGATAAACCTCAAATGAGTACCGACATCAGCACCCGCAGTACCAAGGTCATCGGCAGAACCCAGAGAGAATAAACCCGCATAGGAACCATCTTTAATCTTATTCCAATCAATGTACCACCAACTGTACCATGTTCTGATAGGTTTATTTTGTTGGTAGACTGGTATCCACAGTTTGTTTCCATTAGCAATAAAGTTAATTGCTTCAGTGATAGTACTCAGCATGATATACAGCATGACATGCTCATCTAACTTCTTGCGCTTATCAATAGGTTTTTTACCTAATATAGCACAGGCACTTTTGTAATCTTTTACTTTTTCAAATTCAGGCATAATTTTTTTGATTAAATGATTAAAAGTTATCTACTAATTTAGTGAGTTTATTAACGTCTTTAGTAACTACATTATAAAGAGTATCATTATATGTATATTTTAATATTTTTGCTGCAGCTCTTAAAGTAGCTACACAATCATTCAGTGCAGTTTTAATAGCTAATCTCTGAGATGGATCAAGTGGCATTCTTAGCTTTAATTCTCGTAATTTATTATTACGAGCTTCAAGAGCTTCAGGAAACGTAGCAAATGTTCCTACTTGAATATTTTTACCATTATGATGTACTATTACACGATATGGCTTACTTTTATTATACCTACATAAATATATATACTTTTGGCTTTTACTCCTTGTCATTTTATAGTATCTCCTACAAAATAAGTGTTATAGTATAAATAGTCCTTAACATATACCTTTTTAGTCTTTTTACTAAGAGGATTCATGAGTTCTAACACATAAGTGTCTGAGTTCCGTACGTACTTATTAGTCACAATATAGTTTTTATATTGTGCTTTAAGTTCTACATAATTATAATAATCATAGTCTGCACAATATTTACTTATTGATACTGTTGCTATTAATATTATAATTAGTATAATCAAAAATTCACTGATACTTGTGAGTATACTATTTGAATAACTTCTTTTTACTATCATGTTATGTTGTTCTAATAGTTACTCTAGTAGGCTCATTATCTTCCCATTTTACATTAGGAAATGCTTCTTGTGGAAGTTCTACTTGATTGCTATTATTATAACAATAGCCCTGATTCCTTAGGGGTTTACTAAAATATAAAAATAGCTCTCCATCTTCATCTCTAGCTACCCATGCACGAATTGATTTCTTTGCTCTCATAATTATTGTTTTTAAGTTAATGAATGTACTCAGAGCGGGAATCGAACCCGCATGATTGTAATAATCATCAGAGTTTAAGTCTGAAGCGTCTACCAATCTCGCCATCTGAGCATTGTTAATAAAAAGTAAGGCATTAGTTTTCATAGGTACAAACTGGAAGATTTATTTAACCTATTACTTAACACACTCGCCACGTGAAGGCTGCCTTATGAGTGCAACTAGTATATCTATATTCACATATAAACATACTAGCAATACTACTCTTAGTATTCCACAAATCCATATTAAGCTAACGGAACATGAGTTGAGGACTATCCTACGCTTAGGACTAATAAGTATAACATGATTCAGAAGCTCTCTATTGTATTAGTATATGGAAGATTGTTATACTGCATGATTTTAAAGTCTGCACTAATACTATTTTACAGATGAGTATTTTAAGCTTTCCCGTACGTACTTGCTCTGTATGAATAGATATAAGCCCCACATGCTTGTCAAGGATTCTCACCTTAAAGAGTGCAGTATTTCTACTGCATTAACTTTATTGTATTTATGCTAACATTATAAGGTTCTAATTTTCTTATAAGTTCATTTATTTCTTCTTGTGTAACTACTTTAGGGAATATATTATATTCTCCTATGCAACTATCTATATAATCTTTGGCTTCTTTAAGACTAAGACTAATGGTGTCAAATTGTTCTCTTAGTATTTTTATTATTTGTATTTTAGTTTCGTTACCAACTTCTTTAGATATATACATATTCATTTTCACAAAGTTTACTTTATCTTTGTTTGTACAAGAGGTTTGTGTTTTGATAAGAATGGTTAATATGTTGTTAACCTGTTCTGTTGAACATGTTTTAACTATGGCATCTATTAGTTTTTCTATAGATAGTGTCCTATTGTTGATAAGATTATCTATTACATACTGTTGAATACAAGTTATTTCTTTCATAATTTGATATTATTTCTTTTTTAATATTTTAATATTTTCAGCACTTTCTATTAATAACAAAAACGTAGGAATTGGCCAGAAAATTATAAAAAATAGGCATAGTAATATATCTCTTAAGGTTATCTCTTTACATTTATTATAAAGATAGATTAAACATATAATGTCAAATAGTATACCTAAAAGGGTATAAATACAAAATACTTTTGTTTCCATATAATTGATTTATTTGTTAGTTAATGCAATAAAAATAATAGAGTAAGTGCATTAATATAGTCATCAGTTACGATGTGCGACTATAAGCTATGCTAAGAGCTGTCTGATATAAGACCTCATTTTCTCTTACTCTATTAAATACTTTAGTTCTAACGCCTCTGCGCCTTCATACTACGTTTCTAGAACGTCGTAACGCCCCAATTAGGGAGATATACATCATACACGAGTTTTCATATGTCATTGTGTTGATATAATAGTTAGATACTAAAGTATTGACACTTATTATTCAGTTAGTGTCAGACTGTCAAGCACCCCATTAAGCCTATCGAGGTATAGCTAATTGTCTTCGCTCTGCTTACTTCGAGCTTGGTTGCTGTCTCTAATAAGATGTGCACCAGTTGGAACCTACAACTGCATCTACCACGTGGATTCATAATCGGTCTTTACTTGTGCATAGTAAATAGGATTATGTTTTTCTTGACTCTGCATTCTGTCGGGCTTGTCACCGGCACTCGGCTGCATTAAGAAAAGAAGTATAATAATATAGTCCTTAGCGTTACCTAAGTCTTTATAAGGGCATACCTATAAAACTTATATCGTAAGGAGTATATTCGCCCTCACATACGTAACTTATAAGAAACTGGTGCCCTCAATGTCTTGGGATTGTTACACAACTCCGTAGCTTACACTACTCCGAAGTTATTGAGTTTTTTAAATTGACAGACTATTATTTCTCCGGTCTGTCAGCAGATACTTGTATAATGCGTGATACGGGTTAATAAGTTAATGGTTGTTCTCCTTGAGGAGCTTGCGTGAAGGTTGGTTGTTGACCTTGTGGTGTAGGAGCTGGAGCTGGCTGTACTACTTGACCTCCAATTATCTCAGGAGCTGGAGTAGTTGGTACAAACTGAGGAGCTTTATCTTCTTCAGCTGGTACACAATAAGCACCGAATGCTCTTTGTCCTACTTCTTCAGGAGAACCTCCACGTATCCATTGTTTTTCTCCGAATTCGTCAATATAATATTGACAGAATATTCGTAGTGTAGTGTAAAGAATAGGTTTTCCACCTTTCGATACAAGCGAACCAGCTTTGATTGCTTCTCTTGCTGGTCGATTTGCTGTTGCAGGTTGAGCTGGATGGTCTGACAGATGTTGTTTGTAGAACTTCTGCGGTGGACACCAGTCAATCCAACATCCTGTTACATATTGTAATTCTTCAGGAATTGGTTGGTCTGCTTGTGCCGTTCCTCCATGTTGAATTGATAACAATGGAGTAAGTATGTTCACAATGGGTTGAATGAAACAAGTAAATGTTTGCATGTCTTCCCATGGACATAAGGTATTTTGAAGTTTGGCTACTAAATACTTAGTGCCTGCATTCTGCTTACCTTGTTCAACTGTTTTGATTAACGGTTCGATTAATTTATAACGTGCCATGACATGATGCACTTAACCTGTACAGTGCTTAGGTTTTTGGTGATTTGTAAATTATAGCTATATATTACTTGATGAAGAAATGAGGTCTTTTACAGTGTCTCTTAACTGGATGCGGTTTTTATACACTACCACACCTAAACGTAATCGTCATATGATGCTCATACGATATTGCAGGGAAAGTCCTTGCTTCTCTCCCAATGGCTGGCAGCTGTGCCTGATTTGCTTCCTGTGCGCAGCCTTTGTGGCAATACTGAGTACTGTGTACTATGTAGTTGCATGCATTCACAATCCGTAGCGTTTAAATAGTTCTACTTTCCTACGTAATTCCATGTTAGTGCATGTGAACATTGCGTAGCTTGATGCAACAGTCTCATTGTCATAATCCTCAGGATGCGATATTACTTTGAATGACTCTTTAAGAGTAATCCAATCATGTGCAAATACCTTCCTATAAGGATAGAAAGACAACATAATAAGCCAATAGCCTATATACAATTTGATTTTGTTAAGCATATTTATAAAGTTTTAAGTTGATAATCAAAGCAAATAAGGGCTATTACAGCCCTTATATTAATCCCAATTGAACCATGCATCAGCATAGTCTTCATCTGCATCAGATGGAGTAAATAAACAATCAGACATAATAAGTAAGATTTAGTTAATAATGCAATGATTGACAGTAGTAGTTGATTTGCTTTCTGTTGCATTTTCATAAGTAAACCTATCAAACCCTACCGGGGACTTCCCGATTTCTAACAGTGGTGGGGGATTTGTTTGTGGGTATTCTACACACGCGGGGGTATACTATATAATTATTTTTCCACACACGCAGACTTTCTTTATAAAAATTTTTTTGTTAAAAATTGTTAAAATATTGAAGTTAAATAGCCATAATTGTTGTTAATAAATGTTAAAGAAATGGTAACTAACACATAGTATGAGACGTTTATAGGGGAGTAAGAGGGGTTACTAATACAGACTAATAAGTTCTATATCATAAGTAAGCCATTATAATTACTCTTACTTTAGATAACACTATACTTAAGATAATACATATGAATAAAGTAAATAAGATAGATAAGGCTTACTCTGGTAAGATAGTATATCATGGTAATAAACCATATCAGTTAGTACCAGAGTTGAAGAAAGGTATGTGTGAAGGTTGTAGTCTATATGATAGAAGCTGTCCTTCTAGAGTTACTGGTTACTGTACTCAAGGTTATATACTTAAGAAGATTATATTATGACGGAAGTAAAAGAGATAATAGATAAGGTATATGAGACTATAGACAGTCTATACGAAGATGGTAAATTAAGACCTTATATGAGAGTATATGTAGACAAAGATATTATACCTGAAATGTTTAAATCTATAACTGGTACTTATACAGATAATAATCCAGATACTTATATTTTTAAGTATAGAAGTACTTATAATACTGATATAGAATTTGTAGGTATTGATAGTAATTTGATGAATGGTAATCTTATATACTTTGTAGATGGAGAATAAAAAGATAGTAGAATATTATCCTTCAAATGAAGGTTTGAAGAATATTTACAGCAAGTTCCTAAAATTTGGTAGTATTGAAGACCTCGACAATTTAATTCTTCTTTATACCAACGATATAAGAAAAAAGGTGATAAATTCTTATATAGAAGACGGAGAGGATGAAGAGATGGCTCAATTTATAGTTGATTACTTTGAATATATCTATGGAAAATATAAGTAACAAACGCTTAATACCCATCTGGTTTAATGATAAAGAATTTGCCCTAGTAGAGGAAGAATTTCTTACTGAAATGAATAAACAGATAGAAAGGCTACTGACTACTAAAACAGATACTATAAAGATAATTCCAGAAGAATGGCAATGGGAAGTAAAACTATGAAAGAAGGAAAAAAGAATGATTTCCAAGACGGTAAACTAAGATGGGATTTACTGCCTTTAGAAGAGATTGAAGACATAGTAAAGCTTTATACAGCTGGTTCTATTAAGTATGGTGATAATAACTGGCAAGGCTTAGAAAATGGTTATCAACGTTATAAAGCAGCTATGTTAAGACACTTACTTGAGTATGAAAAGGGAAATAAGATTGATGAAGAAACTAAAGTAAATCATTTAGCTGCTGTAGCTTGGAATGCAATAGCTATGCTTTACTTAGATAAGCATGGAAAGGGGAAAGTAAATGACAATAAATGATCCAGAATTGGCAAGAATAATAAAGAATAAACTGCCTATAGATATAAATGGTAAACAGTTTATAGTAGAATCATCCAAAGGAGGTAAATGTGATGGTTGCTACTTTCAAAGTCAATTAACTTGCCCAGTTAAAGCAGTTACTTACTGTACTTCTAATGGCGGTAATATACTTAAAATAAAGCAATAAAATAAGAACCTATTACTATACTTTACGTTATAGTATTAAACTAAGTTAAAGAATATGAACGAAGATAAAGTATTAGAAACAGTTTTAGAGAAACTTAATTATACCTTTTTAAAGGATGCATTGGTGAAGCCTTTAGATCCTATTATGGTTACTAAGGAAATTACAGAGCAGATTCCTACAGGAGAGAAGGATGAAGAAGGATATAACAAGTACGAAACAAAGACAGAAACAAAGGAAGTAGAATCTGAATGGGCTACTGGCATTGTTTTAGCATTGCCGTCTTCATATAAAGAAGATGAATTAAATATCGGAGATAAGGTAGTATATAATAAGAAATTTGCTAAAGACTTCGATTTGTTCAAGAATAGTCAATTAGTCAAAACCTATGACGTAATAGCAATTTGTAGATAATAAATATTTATACATATCATCGTGAATAAACCCTGGCTTCGGCTGGGGTTTTTCTTTGTATATACTTTAAATGTTAACAAATGTTAAAAAGTATTAACAATTTTTTAACATAACCGTTTTAGTGATATGGAAGAAAAACAATGGTTATTAGCAATATTAATAGGTGTATTTGTATTGTGGGCCTGTAAAAAGTTAGAAAGATGAAAAATTTAAAAGTAGTAAAAGAAGACGGATTCTTTAAGAAAGGCGATATTCTTACATACGATGAAGAACTTGATGCATATACTCTTGATATTACAAGTGGTGATAAGTTCAGATCAGCTATGTTAGATCCTATAACAGCAGACGAATTAGTTGAAAAAGAAATTATGGTCAAGGTATCTTCTTCTAAAGAAATCGAAGAAACTATTAACTTCTTAAATGAGAAGATTGAAGAGTATAAACAGAATCTTAAGGACACACAAGATAAGTTTGAAAAAGGAGAAATGCAACCTTGTGTTAAGGTAGAGGCTGAGACTGTACTTTATAATTTGATTAAATTCGCAGATAACGTTAAAGCTAGATTAGAAAATGAATAAATTGGTTAAGGGAGTCTCTAAAACCGATTTATACAATGAATTTCTAAGAAGCCTTAATGGTATACTTAAGCTTACTGATAGGGAGTTAGAATTATTATCTACATTTATACAAATAGATATAAATACTCCGAAGCTCCCTAATATCAGTAAGAATGTAATTAGTACTGAAAATAGGAAGTATATTAGAAAAACGTTAGGTATTACTCCAGATAACTTGAGTAGATACATTACTAAATTTAAAAATTCTGGTATACTTGTGAAAGGTAAAATTGAAGATGAAGTAGTAGTCAATAAGGCTTTAATACCAGAAGTAATCGGTGATAGAGTACAGATAACTATAATTTTAAGATTGAATAAAGATGAAAATACAATCAACAATGCTTGAGCCTGGATCTATTATAGTTTGGAAAGATTATAATTTTCTTAAGAAAGCCTGGTATAGTTTATGGAATAAGTGTTTGCCATATAATAGGTTTACTCTTATTACTCAAAAAACGGAGTTACTAAGTATTAATGGAAACTTTGACAATGATACAGCTATATATGAGCCTATACGTAAATATAGTAAATTAGAAGCTAATAAACTAACTGTCATAGCTAATGATTTACATTACTCTAAGAGTTGGTTAGATATAGCAGATGTAATCAATATAATTAGACCAAACACTATCAGTGGACCTATTACTCTCAATGAATGTAAATACTATAAAAGAGTAAAGCTCAATGAAAAATCAACCAAGTATATATACTAAGTTAAGTAATAAGTATAATTTGCCTTATCATGTTATAGAAGTTATATGTAACAGCCCATTTAGATTTGCTAATGAAGCTATAACAAATATGGAAGACAAAGCTATCAGATTCACATATTTAGGTAAAATTAAGTTAAAGAAACAGTATGAAAAGAAAGATTAATAAATATGATCCTGTAATTTATCCTAGATTACTTTGGGTTACCGATAATATTGAAGATCTAGATGACATATTTATATTTTGTGATATAACTGATTTCAATAAAGAGAATCCTAACGCTTATAGTGACTTAATAGAAGAATATGAATCTGGTACTATCAATGCTGTAACAATACCTGTAATACATAAAAATACTGGAAAAGCTGGTGTATTAGTAGTTATACTTGGGTTAGATGATAAAGAATTATCAAATACTATACCACATGAAGCAACACATGTTACAGATTATATATTCGATAGCCTTGGGTTATCAGCAGATGTTTTCAGTAGAAATGAGTGCTATGCTTATTTACTTGGCTGGGCAGCAAGTTGCATTAGTAGCAGCGTAATTAAATTTAATAAACAATGACAAAGGAAGAAAGTATAGCAATGTGGAACGTAGAAAAAGGTAGTACAAACAGTTCTATGTTCACAAAGAAAATGAAGAAGCTATTTGATAAAGTAGAAGAATTGATACTATCTGGAGAACTTATGTATGATCAGTTTAGTGGAGATATGTTAGATGCAGTAACAGATATGATTATAGATAATACTAACAAAGGAGCTACACTTGATAGAGCAGATCAGATAGACTACTTATGTGATAAATTATATGAAAAATATACGCAGCAATATAACAACTCAGAGTCTAGAAAAGGAGATAGCGTAGTTCTAGAAGATACTACAAAAGTACAAGATTAATCCTGATTATGTAAATCCTAATATACCAAAGTAGTTGGCTGAAAGTATATTATATAGACTGAGTAAAGAATATTATTTAGGTTATAGAATTGATTAAAAATTAGACATTATGAATAAATATATTATTTCTAAAAGAAATGCTCTAGTAAAACTAGATACTGATAAATTAGACGTAGATCATATAGATCATAGCTATGATATAGATCGTATGTGGTTTATTGAAGAAGACGGCATTATTGTAAGAGAAGGTGAGGAATATGAAGTAAAAAAAGGTGCTGTTGTTTTACTCATGTATCGTATTGGAGGCGGAGGAAAAGGAGAAATCATTACTATTAATAGTAATGATTTGAACAATTATTACGAACGTAAGAAGGAGTTTCTTGAAAAAGAGAGAAACAGAAATAGTGGGGAAAAAATATGTGATAGTTGTGAACCAGTTTGTGAAGGCGTCGGATAATTACTAAAATATGGATAAATTATTAATAGATAAATATGGAAACAAGTTTCTATATGACGTAGAAACTAATTCTCTTAAGATTACTCCTAATGACTTTGATATTAGATGTGCATTCTTTGCTGAATAGCCAGGTCAAGTAGTTACTGATACTGAAGTAGTAGACTACAACAAAGGAGATTTAATACTATACTTTGTTAACTGGAATGGTGTAGATTATGATACTAAAGTAGTAGTATGCACTGATCTAGTAGCTAAAGATGACATTAGTAGATGGTTTGAAAGCTTAACTAAGAAAATAGAAGTTAATGAAACTATTTGATATAATTGGAGGAAAAGTAGTTATTCATTCTGATGCTTTAGGTATCCCATGCTTTAAAAGAGTATGGGATGCTGATAAGCCAGATAAAGAGCACGCCACTAAAGTAATTAGTTATATAGTACTTATGAATAAATGGAATAGTCCGTATGTTCAGAGTATGGAAGCTGATAGTAGAGAGGAAAAGCTAAAAAAAGAAATATTTGGTGATGAAAACTACCAATTTACTGCTGAAGAGATTAGCTGTGAAAACGACTATAAAGCATTCTGTTATACTCGTACGCTGGAGATGCTTGATAATATGAGACTGAAATTAGATAGCATCAGTAAGTACTATAAAGAATCGCTTGACGATACTCTAGATGAGAAGAAAATTAAAGACTTATTGGCTGGTATGACATCTGTAGGTAACGTACTTAAAAGTATTGATACTCTAGAGAATATGGTTAAGGCTGAAGAGGTAGCTATGGGTAAAGTTAAAGGTGATGCTAAGGTTAATCCTTATGAGTTGGTAAGATAATACATTAATTTATAACCTAAATTAAACAATACGTTTTAACAGTAAATTGAATAAATTATGAGAACAAAATTGATTATTACTCTTGATCTTACTAAAGACGCAGTAGATTTCTGGGAACAGATTAAAGAAGTAGATGCTGTATTATGTAAAGTAGTAGCTAAGAAACCTTGGTATAAAAGACTATTTAGTTGGTTCTAAATACACTTGCCATACGTAGAGGCAATTAAAATATATCTACGTGCACTGGGGAGTTGCATAACGGTAGTGCTGGAGATTCTAAACCTCTGTATGAGTGGGTTCGATTCCTACCTCCCCAACCAATATTCATATAAACTTGCAGATATGACATATAGAGATATAGATCCAAAATTAGCTGGTATATACATTATCAAAAACAACTTAAATGGTAAATGCTACATTGGTCAAAGTGTTAAAATTAGATCAAGAATAAAAGACCATATGAGAAATGCTAAAAACGGTAAATTAGACTTACCTATTTATAGAGCAATAAACAAATATGGTTTTCATAACTTCACAATAGATATATTAGAATCATTTATTCCGGATGCAGATATGACTAATACAGATCTAATTAAACAATTGGATCAATTAGAAATAAAATACATAGAAGAATACAACGCATATACAGATGGATATAACTGCACTAAAGGTGGTGATTTTGGAGTTTTAGGTCTTAAAATGACAGAAGAACAGAAAAAGAAAGTATCTGAAAATTCTAAAAAACTTGTTGCATCTGGAGTCTTTGGTAAGCGAGTTTATCTATACAATTTTGTAGAAAAGTATTACATATATGCATGGACAATAAAAGATGCGGCTTCTATTACCAAATTAAGTCGTTCTAATATTGGTAGATTGTGTAACAATACCTATATTCATCCTTTCTGTAATAATTTTATCGCAGCTTCTACTAAAGAAGAACTAGAAGACAAAAAGTCTAAAATTCCTGAATGGTTAGAAGAATATGAAAAGAACAAAGCTACTCTAGTTGAAAGACATAGAAATGGTAAAGTTTATTTCGGAAATTCTAATTGGATTAAAGGAATGGTAAGCCTCAATAAAGGTAAAAAGATGTCAGAAGAACAGAAGGAAAAATTAAGAATAGCACCTACAAAGTATCTAGTTTATCAGTACACACTGGATAATATATTAGTTGCTACTCACATGGGAATGCACAATGCTGCAAAATCTGTGAATACTGATTATAAGTCAATACAAAGAGCTTGTAATGGTAGAGCTAAAACATGTAAAGGCTATATTTGGAAGAAAGAATTAATGCAGTCTGACTGCAAGCAGACTGCTTAAAATACTAGTCCTTTGAAACTATAATAGCAGAAGGAAACTTGTTGGATAGGTAGTTATCGTGAACAGGTAGTCTGGGGTAAACATCAGCCCAGGTAAGGAGTACTAAATATAAGGCGTATAAACCTCAGCTTAAGAAACTGAGTTGCAGTCACTGGAAATCTCCTTATAAGTAGTTTATCGGAAAAACTGCAATGTAGTATATTCAAACTGCACATTAAATACTAAAGGATTTGGGCGCAGAAGTGCGATCCGTACTGGTAAACTACTTAAAATATTGAAGCTTTTGAGGAGCAACGTAACTTCCTAAGTCACTTACTATCTGATCAATAGTAAATACAGCTAATGAAGGACTGGATCGTAAGCCAGCGTGTTAGACAGGTGTCACGTATAAACCTGTGTACTGCGGATTGGTGAAAAGGTATCATTGGTGGCTCATAACCATCGGTTCCCGTTCGAGTCGTGGGTCCGCAACATCATATTTTTAATATTTAAAAATCAATAAGTTGGGAAGGGGTTCGTTGTGAAACGCGCCCCTTTTTTAAAATAGTATGGTAGATTTTAATAAGAAAATAGTAAATAGTAATAAATTTCGTTAGGCTTCAATATAGTTCCTAAATACAGGGCAATATTGTTCGTATCCAGAAGGAACCACAGAATTTTATAAATTCTGGGATGAAGAAAGGGATAGATGTATTAATGGTTATACTGCTGATGATGGGGATTTTATCAGTGGATATAACTATTTTTATTTAAATTATTGCCCTATATCTCGAATAGTTAACCATATTACTACTGATAAGTTAGGTAATACAGTAGTAAAACGTGTAAATGAAGTTAGCTTTCCTGATTTCTGGGATTATGACTATTACTACTTTAATGCAGTTCAAGAAGCAGAAGAAGCTGGTAAACACCTGTGCTTATTAAAGTCACGTAGAAAGGGATTTGAACAGCCTTATTCTGAACCAGTGCTAACTCCTACTGGGTTTGTTCCTATGGGGTCTTTGAAGGTAGGTGATTTAGTAATGAACCCATCAGGTGACCCGTGTAAAGTAATAGAGGTTATAGAGCAAGGAGAACAAGATGTATGGGAAGTAGAATTACAAGATGGTAGAAAGGTTAGATGTGGTGAAAATCATTTATGGTCTACTATCAATTCTACTAGAGGCAAATTACACATTATGACTACTAAAGAGTATTCTAAAAGAAAACTATAGCAAGGTAGTCCTGGTAAATATTTTTATCCGTATAAACTTCCCACTAATAATCCTTTACACTTTAATCAGACTACTCCAAAAGTAGACCCGTATGTAATGGGAGTGCTATTAGGAGATGGGTATATATGTGGATCATAGATTATGTTCTCTACTGAGGATGATTTTATAGTTGAGGAAATGCAAAAGTTGCTTCCTAATTATATTATTAAACCGACAGGGGATCCGTTTAAATATGTTATTCTAACGAAAGCAAAAACGCACGAGTTAGGTAGAACTCTAAAGCAGTATGGAGTTAGAGTGAAGGCTTAGAATAAATTCATACCGGATGATTATAAATACGCTGAAGTAAAAGATAGATTTGCTCTACTTCAAGGACTAATGGATACAGATGGTTCCAGTTCTTCTAACGGAGCTTGTACTTTTGTAAGTACATCTGAAAAATTAATTGATGACGTGGTGTGGTTATGTAGAAGCCTCGGTATACGTTGTAAGAAATCAAATAAGATTGAGGGGAGAACCGATGTTGATTTTGGTAACGGACACTATTCTAATACTCTACCTCACTGGTGTATAACTATAACCACGCAAGAGCCTATATTTCGTTTAGACAGAAAACTAGTTAATATACGAGATAATAGAAGATACAATTATAATGCTATAGGTATAAAGTCAATCCGTAATCTGGGCTATAAAGAGCAACAACGATGCATTCGAGTGGATCATGATAATATGATGTATATTACTAGAGACTTTGTAGTTACGCATAACAGTTATAAAGGTGGAGCTATGGCTTGCCGAAACTATTACTTAATTCCTAATAGCAAAACATTTATATATGCATCAAATAAGCAATATTTGACAGATGATGGTATTCTTACTAAAGCATGGGACTATATGGACTTTATAGATAAAAATACAGCATGGGGTAAGAAGAGGTCTGTTAATACTTAGATGCGTAGACGTGCCGGATTCTATACTAAGGATGACTATGGAAATGTAATAGAAATGGGTTACAAATCAGAGATTATTGGTGTTACTTTGAAAGATAATCCAGATGTAGTTCGTGGTAAGAAAGCCAATCTTATTTTGTTTGAAGAGGGTGGTTCTTTTTCAGAATTAGGAGCAGCATGGCAAATTGCAAGACCATCAGTAGAAGTAGATGGTATAGCATTTGGTACTATGATTGTATGGGGAACAGGTGGTGACGAAGGCAGCGCTTTTGAAACTATGAAAGATATGTTTTATAATCCCGATGGTTACAATTGTTTAGGATTTGATAACATATGGGATGAAAGTGCTACTACTAATAAATGTGGGTTCTTTGTACCTCAATATACTAATCTTGATATACGTGATAAAGAAGGTAAACGTATATACATGGATGAAGATGGTAATACATTTAGAAAGAAATCCTTAGAACATATATTAGCAGAAAGACAAGTAGTAATATCTAATGCTACTAGTAATGCAGCAGTAGACCGCTATGTTGCAGAACGTCCTGTTACTCCAGCTGAGGCTATGCTAGAATTTAATGGCAATATATTCCCCAAAAAAGAATTGCAGGAATAGTTATCATTACTTAGAACTAATAAGAAATTATAGAACCATAAACAAGTAGGAGACTTAATATAGCAACCAGATGGTACTATTAAATGGGTAATTAAAAAGAATGGTGATATAACTCATTACCCTTTAAGAACTAAAAGAGATGAAACTACAGGAGCACTTATAGGCGATGACCCTACTGGATCTATAGTAATATGGGAGCATCCTAATAAAGATGCTAGTCCTGGACTTTATATAGCGGGTATTGACTCATATGACTATGATGAATCAAGTACTACATCTTTAGGTTCTTGTTTTATATACAAACGTATTTAGTCCATAGAGCAATATTCAGATATTATAGTAGCTGAATATACAGGTAGACCTAAATCAGCAGAAGAATTCTATGAAAATGTAAGAAAATTATTATTATATTACAATGCTAGAGCAATGTATGAAAATCAGAATAAAGGAATATTTGTTTACTTTACCAATAAGCATTGTGATTACTTATTAGCTGATTAGCCTGACATTATTAATGATATTGTTAGCAACTCTAAAGTAAATAGAAAAAAGGGTTGCCATATGAATAAGTAGATTAAGCAATGGGGTTGGGGTCTTATAAAAGATTGGCTTAATGACATTAACGCTGATGGTAAAAAAAATCTATACAATATAATGTCAGAACCGCTATTAGAAGAGCTTATAGCTGCTAATGATGTAGTCAACGTGGATAGAGTAATGGCGTTGACACAGGTAATGATATATAGAGAATAGCTCTATAATGTTAAAGTAAAAGAAGTAAAAAAAGAGAATAGAAATAGGGTACTATTTGATGGCCCTATATTCACTCAACAGTGGTTTCGTGACGACGAAATGGCTGATAATATAGAAGCATATATGTTTTAATTATGAGAAATATTAATCAATTTCCCTTATAGAGACTGCCTATGTCTAAAAAGACTCAAGACTGGAAAGAAGCCTGTGTAGATTATATAGCTGGGCACAGTCAAGGTAGTTCTAGAGATGGTAATAATAGAAGCCGTAAAGAGGAAATGTAGACTTACTATGATCTATACAATAGTATATATAGTGAAAAAGATCTTAAGTATGTTACTAATCCATTCAAACAATAGGATGGATTTCCAGCTATGGCTCAAGACTATAATATAATAAAGCCAAAGATTGATTTACTTTTAGGAGAAGAAACTAAAAGACCGTTTAACTTCAGAGTAGTACATACTAGTGATATAGCTACTAGTGAAATATAGGACAAAGCTAAACAAATGATTATTGACTATATTCAAGCAACAATTATGAGTAAACTAGGTCCTGAAGAACAAGCTAGATATCAAGAAGCATTACAGTCTGGAGAAATAATGACTCCAGAATAGATACAAAAGTATCTCAGTAAAGACTATAAAGATATTGCGGAAATAACTGCATATCACAGTCTTAATTATTTAAAGAATAAGTTAAATATTACTCATGAATTCTTTAAAGGATGGAAGGATGCACTAATAGGAGGCGAAGAAATATACTATGTAGGTATAGTAAATGGAGAACCTTGTTTGCAACGTATTAACCCAATATACTTTGATTATGATTCAGATACTTCTGACTTAGAGTTTATACATGAAGCTCAATGGTGCTGTTATGAGATGATTATGTCTCTTACTGAAGTATATGACAGATTGTATGATAAGATGTCTGAAAAGCAATTAAATGAGCTACTAGATATGATGGACGATCGCTCTAAGGGTGGTGTAACTCCAGAAGTAAGAAAAACATCTTTAGACTATCCTCACATTAAAACTCACAGTATAAATGGTTTTAGTTCTAATCCTTTTGAAGAAGCTGATAATATACACGTATGGCATTGCTGTTGGAAATCTTTAAAGAAGATTGGTTTTGTCAATATAATTAATCCTGAAACAGGTATGCCAGAAGAGTATCAAGTAGATGAAACCTATAAAGAAACGGGCAATGAACTTGATGTTGAATGGAAATGGATTATAGAAGTATGGGAAGGATATAGAATAGGACAGGACTTATATGTTGGTATATAGCCTATTGAGTATCAGCATATATCTGCTGATAATCCGAATGCTCAAAGATTACCTTATACTGGAGTAATATATAATAATACTAATAGTAGACCGCGTAGCCTTGTTAGTATGATGAAGCCGCTTCAATACATGTATATAGTACTATGGTATCGCCTTGAGTTAGCTATGGCTAGAGATAAAGGTAAAGTGGTTACTATGGATATTACTTAGATACCTAAGTCTATGAATATAGATGTAGCTAAGTGGATGCATTATTTATCAGCTCTTGGAGTTAACTTTGTAAATCCTTATGAGGAAGGTTGGGATATTCCTGGTAGAGAAGGAGGTAAACCTAGTTAGTTTAACTAGATATCTGCTCTTGATCTTACTATGGCTAATACTATAGACTAGTACATTAATCTAATGGATAAGATAGAATCTATGTTATCTGAAATATCTGGAGTAAGTAAACAAAGAGAAGGTTCTATTTCATCTAATGAATTAGTAGGTAATGTAGAAAGATCTGTAGTATAGTCTGCTCATATTACTGAACCTTGGTTTTGGGTTCACAATTAGGTAAAAAAAGAGTGTTTAACTATGCTATTAGATACAGCTAAACATGCTTGGAAAGACAATAAGACCAGTATACAGTATGTATTAGATGACGCTACTAGAGCATTTTTAACTTTATCGGATGATTTCTTCTATGAAGACATGGATATATTTGTAGAAGATACTACTAAGAACCAACAACAAATAGAAGCTCTTAAGAACTTAATGCAACCCGCTATGCAAAATGGAGCTAGTTTACTTGATATAGCCGAGATTATTACTATGGATAATGTCACTATGATTAGAAGTAAATTAGAAGAAATAGAGCAAAAGAGAATGGAACAGCAACAAGCTATGGAACAAGCTCAAGCAGAACGTGAACAGCAAATGGCTCAAATTCAGAATGAAATTAAAGAAGAAGAGCTTATGCTTAAGGAAGCTGAAATGGATCTTAAGAAATATGAGATTGATTCTAATAATGCTACTAAGATAACTGTCGCTCAATTAAATGCTTATAGAGGTGCTGAAAATATGGATCAAGATATGAATGGAATACCTGATCCTATAGAAATAGGTAAACAAGCCATTGAACAACAAAAGGTAAATTCTGATATTGCTTCTAAACAATTTGAGTTCAATAATAAGAAACGTGAAATGGAAATGAAACGTGAAATTGAGAATAAGAAGATTGAGCTCGAAAAGCAGAAAATGAAGCAAGAAATGGAATTACAGAAACAAAAAGATGCAGAAGCATATAAGAGAGAACAACTCAAAGCTAAAACAGCTTTGAAGAACAAAACTAATGCTGAGGCAGCCAGAAGTAAGAAATAATCATAAAGATACATCTAAAACAGATGTAGGAAATGCTTTGGATTCCTTTTTACCTATGGTATGGTATAGAATACCTATGTATAATGTTGTCCTGTAAATGGAATAAACAAAGCGATAAATATCATGACGTTAGCTTTGAAGAGGAAGCTCACAATAATGATAAAAACTTAAACTATTGTAAAGAGCGCAAGCACTATTCATGGTTTAAATATGTAAAAATAGGCAGTTATAAAAATAAAAAATAAGGAGGAATAAATTATGGCATGTGGAAAAGGCGGAAAGAAATCCGGTGGTAAAAAAGGTAAAGGTGGTAAATAATAAGTAATAATGGATAAACAAGCATTTAAATAGAGAATGCAAAACCTAAAGTCTTACCGGGAGAATAATCCCGGTAAAGGCTATTGGGATTGGAAGATAGAAGCGTTTTAGGATGGTGGAGAAGTAACTCGTAAATCATTAAGAGATATACGAAAAGAATCAACTATAGGAGACAAACTAGACTATAACGTGATGTTATAGAATCAAAATACTTATTAGAAAGAATTTGCTACTAATTGGTATAAAGAAAGAGCTAAAAATCCAAAGTATAGATCTCAGTTAGGTGATGGTAGGTTAGATAAAATACTTTCAGATATAGATAAAGCTACTTGGAAGAATCCTACAGAAGCTATGAAAGATAATCTAATTTCACAAGGTTATACTCCAACAGAACAGAATATTAAATCACAATTACAAGCTATTAACGCTAAAGGTACTAAAGGATTTGCAGTACCGAGTATGTATTCATATTATGGAGCTCCTAGAAACACATGGCACGAAGGTATAGGTCATATAGTAGGAGACAATAACCCAGCTATTTTAGATTCTACTCCAAATATAAGTATACCTAGTAATGATCCACAGTATTCAGACTATATAAATCAAGCTAATGAAAAACATGCACAGACTTGGGATTTTAGAGGTAAGAATTAGACTTTAAAAGATGATGCTGGTAATTACTACATTGATCCTAATAGATAGCTTAGTTCTGATGATATATAGGAAATGATAAACAAAGGAGCTGTAATTCCTGATTAGTGGAAAGATATTACTACTTAGGATATATCAGATCTTACTAATACTTTTGCATACAACTATGCTGAAGGAGGCGAAGTAGGTAATCCTGATGATGACTTTACTAAAGCTATTAATATCAAATTAGGTAGAACTTCAGATGGTAGACCTAAAGAGCAAGGACTTAAACCTGTTATAGATTTAGAAGATGCTGCTAATATAACTCCTATAGGAGATGCATTATCTGCTAGAGATGTATATAATGCTGTTACAGAAAGAGATTGGACTGGAGCTGGTTTAGCTGCTGCTACAATGATTCCTTTTGTTCCTATGACTGTTAAGCAATTTAGAAAAAAATATAAAGGAATTACTCCTAAATCTAAATAGAATTATAACAGTAAATTAATGGATAAAACTGTTTAGAGTTATATAGATAATGCTGATTCTTATAAGGAAAGTAGAATAAAGCTATACGAAGAAGCTATAAAAGATAGAAACAAAGAATACGATAATTGGATTGAAAATGAGGACGCATTTAGAAGAGCAGCTAATTTTGATAGAAAATATGGAACCAATTATGTTAGAACGTATTCTGATGAGCTTAAAAGAAAGTATCAAAATAGTAATGATATTACCCAAATTGGTATAAAACCGATGGATCCTGATACATATGGGTCATTTAATCCTGCGATACCAGACTATATTTTTATTAGCAATAATTAGATAGTGAATAAAAAACCTAGAGTTGGACTAATTAATCATGAATTAGGACATAAAATAGATAGATAGGCCGGAGTATTCGGTAGTGATGGTAAAGTTGTAAGGCCTATATTTAATAGAGATAAATTTGAATCTTCTGATAGAATTAAATAGATGTATCCTAAAACATACAATAAAATACAAAACTATTTACTTAAAGATTCCGAAATTAAATCTCATATGAACGAATTTAGAACTTACTTAAGAGAGAATAATCTATTAGATCCTACTGGAAAAGAAAGTTTAAATTCTTTTAAAAAGAAATTATTCAATTCTAATTTTGATAATTTAAAGAAAATATTTAACTCATATAAAAGTGGTAAATAGTTTATTGATGGCTTTAATATGATTCCAATAACAGCAACTAATAATAATTCTGACAGTATATTAGTATGATAGTTTCAGTTACAGAAGATAGTAAATTAAAAACTTATCTGAGTGCTATAAGAAAATAGCAAAAATATGTAGACACATTTAGCCCTGTTTATTGCACAGATACTATATTTAGTTTCTGGAATGACGAATATTTAGGTTTAAACTGTAATTCTACTTTTGATTTAAGAAAAGATCCTATATATTCTAAAGATCTTACTACAGAAGAATTACAATCTCTTGTCGAAGATAATTATTTCTCTTATGAAGAATTAAAGATATATTTTGATAGAATATTAGAAGAGTATTATTTAAACACTAATGAATGATCTAATAGACTATACAGGTATTATGCCGGTTTACCCTATACCTTCATATAAGTATGGTGGTATTCATATTAAGAAAAAGAATAGAGGTAAATTCAATGCTCTAAAGAAAAGAACAGGTAAGACTACAGAAGAACTTACACATAGTAAGAATCCTTTAACACGTAAGAGGGCAATATTTGCTTAGAACGCTAGACGTTGGAAACACAAAGGAAGAAAGAAAAACAATTAATCTAATTATATATAATTATGGATAAGAACACATTGAACGGCTTTGAAGTATTTGAAGAATTCATGCCAGGTGGTGTAGTAAATAAAAATACATTTAATACCAGTCTCGAAGATGATTTTGATGGAGCTGGTGAAGAGTTAACCGATGAAGAGTTAGAAGAAATTCGTAAGAATAACAATCCTGATAAAGAAGAGCCTAAAGAAGAACCTAAGGATAACACGACTGTAAAAACATCTTCTAAGAAAGATAAGAAGGACAATAAGGAAGATGATACAGACGATGACCCTGATAATGATTTAGATAATAATGATGATACCGACGATATTGTGGATGACGATATACCTGACGATAACTCTGAAAGTGATACAATTATCAGTTTCTTTGACTCTATTTCTGAGAGACTTGGTTGGGAAGATGTAGAAGATGATGAAAAACCTAAGACAGCAGAAGAGTTGGTAGAGTACTTCCAAGAGGTAATTGAAGAGAATTCAGTACCACAGTACGCCAGTGAAGAGGTAGAAGCTCTAGATAAATTTGTTAAGAATGGAGGTAATTTGAGAGATTATTTCCAAATTGATGGAGAACTAGATCTAGAAGATTTTGAAATTGAGGATAATGAAGTAAACCAAAAACTTATACTTAAGGAGTTCTTGAAAGAAAAAGGCTTTAATAATAAGCAAATAGATAAGAAGCTTACTAAATATGAAGATGCTGGTTTACTTGAGGATGAGGCTACGGACGCATTAGAAGCTCTTAGAGACATTAGAGAGCAAAAGAAACAACAGCTATTAGAAGAACAAGAAAAGAGTGCTAAGGAGCTTAAAAAGCGTCAACAGGATTACTTTAACTCCGTTGTGACTGAAATAAAGGGCATGGATAATATTCGTGGAATTAAAATACCTCAAAAAGATAAATAGGCATTATTAGAATATATATTCAAACCCACAGCTGATGGAAAGACTCAGTATCAGAAAGACTATTCCAAAAGCGTGAAAAACTTACTCGAGTCTGCCTACTTTACTATGAAAGGTGATACTTTACTAAAGGCAGCAAAGAGCGAAGGCTCTACTGCGGCTATTAATAAATTTAAAAATAGCTTAAGTAAAACAGGAGTAAGTAGAAAGACTAGAAGACAGGATAACACTAGCACTGAGTCTATGTGGGATTCTTTTGCACGACAATTGCGTGTAGATTAAATAACAACTAAATTATAATTTACTAATATTTTATGGATAATAATATTCTTAATAACTTGGTTCTGTACAAAGGTAAGCGTTTTTCTGACCTGATTGATACTAACAAGATTTCAGCAGCTTCGCAATAGAATCCGTATCAGGTTGCTACCGTGTTATCTTATGTATTTGGAACTAAAGATAATGGTTACAATACTTCCCTTGACATGCTGACTGGCGGTCTTGGTAATGTAATGACTATTGATCAGCCGAGCTGGGAGTGGAATGTAATGATTGATACAGATAGAGCTATTACCATTAGAGATGCTAAATGGAATGGTGCTGCTATCAATGACAATACTACAGCTGGTTTAGGTAATACTCCTATTTATCTGTGGTTAGAAGAAAACTGGTTTGGTCCTACAGCAGTTCTTGAACTGGATAACAAAGATTATCAGTTGCGTGTTGCTGGTGCTCCGTATCAGGATGGTAACTTGTGGGTTTATACTTGTTTTATTGCAGATGGTAATCCCGCTTCATATGTACCTGCTAAATATTTGAAAGCTGGTTCTCAAGTATCTCGTCTTGCTTCTGCTGTTGAAGAATACAGTGAAGAAGGTGATATCCTGAACTATAGTACTCACTTTAAGATGCGCAACTACCTGACTACTATTCGTATTAACTACGATATTACAGGTTCTGCTTACTCTACAGTAATGGCTATTGCTTTGCAAGATCCTAAGACTGGTAAGAAATCTTATCTGTGGGCTGATTATCAGGAATGGTTAGCTCTGCGTGAGTGGTATAAGAGATGTGAACGTATGCTTGTTTACATGAAATCTAATGTAAATAAAGATGGTTCTTGTAACTTGAAAGGCACTAATGGTCGTCCGGTATTTATCGGTGCGGGTTTGCTGGAACAGATTGCTCCGTCTAACAAGCGTATGTATACTAGATTGACAGCTGAGTTGCTGGAAGATTTCTTGTTTGACCTGTCTTACAATGTACTTGGTACTAACGAACGTAAGTTTGTTGCTTTGACTGGTGAAATGGGTATGCGTGAATTTGACCGTATTTTGAAGGAAAAAGTAGCTACTATGAACCTCATGGATACTGTATTTGTAACTGGTTCTGGTGATAACCTGAAATTTGGTGGTCAGTTCAAGACTTATCAGATGACTAATGGTATTGAGCTTACTTTGAAGTATTTCCCGTTGTATGATGATACTACTTATAATCGTCAGTTGCATCCGGTTACTCTGAAACCTCTGGAGTCATATCGTATGACATTCCTGGATCTGGGTCGTCGTGATGGCGAAGCTAACATTGTTAAAGTAGTTCGTAAAGATCGTGAATTCGTAACTTGGTATACTGGTGGTGCTGTAGCTCCGTCTGGTTATGCTAACTCCAAGAATACGCTGAGATCTAATGGTAAGGATGGCTATACGGTATTCTTCCTCGGTGAAATGGGCATCATGTTGCGAGATCCTAGAGCATGCGGAGAATTGATCATGGAGTGTGAGGACTAAATAAGTTCAAATAATTAGTAACCTTTTATGGAAACGGACGTTATATATCATATAACCAACTAAAAATGATTATATGAAAAGTAACGAAGTATACAAAATCACTAATAAGATTACTAATAAGATTTATATAGGCATAACAAATCAAGGTTCAGGTGCGAGATATCGCCATCATTGGTATGAATCTCGCATCGGAGAACCTTCTCCAATCCATCGTTCTATGGCAAAATATGGTGAAGATAATTTCACTTTAGAGATAATTGATTTTGCTGATACATACGACGAACTAAAAGAAAAAGAAAAATACTGGATAAAACAGTATAATTCTACAGATAGAAATATAGGATACAATCTTACAGAAGGTGGAGATGGTACATTTGGTAGAACACATTCTGAGGAAACTAAAGAAAAAATTCGTCAAAAAGCACTAGGTAGAAAATTTTCTGAAGAAACCAAAAAGAAGATGTCTGAAGCTAGAAAAGGAGTTGTATCTGACAAGAAAAAAGCTCATATTCAAACTATGATAGAAATGGGCAAAAAGAAAGTACTTGCTGAAAAAGCAAGTACAAAAGAAATAATAGAATTTGATTCTATGGTAGAATGTGCTAATTATTTTGGAATAAATAAGGATACTCTTACTAAATACTGTAAATCAGAAAATCATTATTGTAAAAAATGTGATGCATATTTTACTTACAAAGAAGAACTAACTGAACAATCTAATTAATTAATTATGGAAGTAATCGTTAGAATAATTAAAACAAACCCTTGGACTGGTATTACTAAATGGTCTACATGTTACGACTATATCAGTTCATACTGGACACGTTCTGGTAATTTATATACTGGTTTAAGTGCAGAAGATGCAACCAGATTAGAAAAAGAGATTGGATATGCAGAAGGATAGCTTTCACCTGAAAGCAAATTTTGGGATACATTTGCTATTAAAATTGGTAGGAAAGATCTAATTCTGGATATCGACAGACCTGAAGATGAGCTTAAATATTTGTTCTTGAAAAAGCATAAGAGAGTAGCAGATGGGCTTAACAATGTAACAGCTTCTACTGATTATGTTATTATCAATAAAGATAGTGAAGCTAAAGAAGTTAATAAGATTAACAAGATCAAACGTGAAGCATATAGAGAAATGGATAAGATGTCTATTGAAGATATGCGTAAGTGTCTTAGACTTTATGGTATCAAATCTGATACACTGTCTAATGAAATGGTTGAAGCTAAGCTTAGTGAACAAATTGAAGCTGCACCTGATAAGTTTATAATGAAATGGGTAGAAAACCCGAATAAAGAAATTACTTTTGTTATTGAAGAAGCTATTGCTAAGAATATTATTCGTAAGAATAGAACTCAATACTTCTTTGGTACAGACTTAATTGGTAATGGCATAGATGATGTTATTGCTTACTTGAATAATAAGAAGAACCAAGACATTCGTATTGCCATACAATAGGAAATTAAATCTAAATAATGAAAATATCTGATTTACATAAGGCATTTAAAGTTCTCATGGATAAGAATTCAGAGGCAGTTGCTTTTGGTGGCTGCCCTGCATTCCTACCTGAAGAAATAGATCTATTTCTTAATTAGGCATATATAGAGGTAATATGTAATAAGTACACTGGCAATAATACTTTAAAAGTAGGATTTGAAGGTGCAGTTAAACGTATTGCTGATCTATAGAAACTAATTAAGACAGATACAGCATTATCGTTAGTATATCCATACTCACATTCTAATGTGCTTACTTTATCTAATTTCTTTAATGACGGAGAATAGCTTAGAAGAATGTTCTATGTAGATTGTGTACTTCACTTTAATGGGGAAGCAGCAATATGTTCATTAACAGATCATGAAAAAGCTAAGGGTTTCTTACAAACATATAACAATATACCTTGGATTGAAACTCCTATAGCAGTATTAGAAGACAATACTTTAAAGATTTATATAGATCCTATACGTATGTCTTCTGAACAATATACAGCAGATATTACTTATATTAAATATCCTGAAACTATTAGTTATAAAGACTATAATAAGGATATTACCGAAGTACCTGATTATGTACTTAATGAAGTAATAGATAGGGCTGTAGAAATTGCTCTAGAGACTATAGAGTCTTAGAGAACACAAACTAAAGTACAACTTGATAGCTTAAATGAATAATGAGCCCTAGAGAATTACAAATAGAAGTAGAGAGACGATTACAGTTAATCAATCCTGAATTATCTTTAGCTGGCAAATTACCATCTGATACTATAATATCATTCATTAATGAAGCTATTGATAAATTCTGGAAGACTAGGTATTCTGGTTTGAATTTTAAACAAAGAGGGTTTGAATAGGATCAGAAACGTACTGACGATTTACGTACTCTAGTTACTAAGCACACTTACAAAGATATAGATATTACCAAAGTAAACCAAGAGGAATATACAGTTACCTTGCCTGATGATTATGTTATATTATTAGGAGATACAGCAGGTATAGTTCCAGCAGATGGAGTAATAAATAATTGCTGGGAGAAGGATGCCTTAGGTAACTACAAAATAAAGTACAGTGATACTATAGAGGGTACTATTGAAACTGTTGATAGAATCAAGGAAAATTCATTATCTGAGTATCGTCTAAAGTATACTAAAGCTAAACCAATCAGACTCATATAGGATAATACAATTACTTTATACACAGATGGTAATTATAAAGTAGCTGAATATACTATTGAGTATTTAAAGAAACCAAGTAAGGTAGACCTTAAAACTAATCCTACTGATGAGTATACAGATTTACCTAGTCATACTCATATGGAAGTAGTTAAATCGGCAGTTTAGTTAATACTGGCTACTTTACCAAATTATAATGTATATTCTAATGAAGTAAATTCAATGGAATAACATTAACAGAAAGCGCTTATTGACGTGGAAATTAAACTTTTAAACAAGTTAGGAAAGTAGAAAGTAAGCGAAAATAGACAGAAGCGCTTAATATGTCTAATTTAAAATAAATAATTTATATGATAACTTCAGTTCATACCGTACTTATCGGTACTAAATGCCCTGCTAGCTATACTACTGCTGATGCTTTGAATGCTGGTGAAGTAGCTTTGTTTGATCAGAATAGAGCTATTCTTAAAACTGCTGCTGAAGCTGCTAAAGCTAGTTCGCTTTATGTTGGTGTAGCAGGTCCGAAAATTAATGTTACTATGCCTAACGGTACGGTTGCTTAGAAAGCCAATATTGAATTTTCTAATGAAATTCAAAAGAGCTCTAAACCGTCTGCTGTAATTGGTACCAATGTAGAACCTACTCAGGATAAAGTAGTAGTTACTTTAACTAATGCTACTGTAGTAGCTGGTCATAGATATGTACTTCGTGTTCTGTATAAGGATATTGAAGCTAATAACTTCCAGTTTACTCATACTTATGAAGTATACGCTGAATCAAATGAAGCACAGAAATTGGCAGAAGCTTTTGTGAAGAAGATTAACGCTCACAAGAATCGTCGTATTCAGGTTCAAAATGCTGAAGCTGTTCTTACTTTAACTGCAATGGTTAAGGATGATAACGAAGGCGTTTATTCATTGAATGAATACTCAGTAGTAGATATGGAAGTATCTCTGTATCATACTATTCCCGGTGCTTTGCTTGCTAATCAGCCGGAAGCTGTAGCTGGTGCCACTATTGTTAAGACTCCTGGTAATCCTGGTAGAGGTTTCTGGAAACAGGTTCGTGATGCAGAAGTACGTTACATGGGTTATAAAGGTCATGTATTTACTGGCGCATATCCTGAAGTAGAACAAGCTCGTAAAGTAGTAGAGGGTACTAAATACGATTGTGCAGTAATTGAAAATGACAATCTGTATCTTAGCAATGATAATCAGTATATTAAGACTACTCCGTTGACTACGGAAGTATACTGTCCTAGCATGGTAGGTAGTATCGTTGATAAAGGTATTCAATCCTTTATTGCTGGTGCAGAAGTAAAATAATAAGATATAATTTCAGTGTGCTGACAAAGGGCTATGGGGCTAAATAGCCCTGTAGCCTTTTTTTATTTAAAAGTATTAATATGAAGATAACTGGTATAACAATAGTAAAACACAACATAGTAGTAGAATTAGATACAAAGATACCTGATTCAGTAGATTCAAATTTGTATTTATATATAGACACACTAAATAACTATTCTAACAGGAGTTCAGTAAATCCTGATAAGCATTCATATAAATTATTAGTATTAGGTACAGACTATAGCTCTGATGTAAAGATTGACGAATAGAGATTATCTATAGTAATAGATTCTAATAAATTAGAAAATATGTGTATGAGTGCGTTTATTGCTACTATAGATAATTCAAGTCAATTCTTTTTCAATCAAGCTGATATATATTATAAAGAAGTAGAATTACTATGTAAGAACTGTAGTACTTGTTTAGATGATCAGCAAATAGATAGAATGATATTGTTTTTATTGAAACAAGATCTGTTAAGTTACGCTATCAATAATAACTTAATAGACGATGCAGTACAGTATTATACAGATATAGCTAGAATGCTAAATATATGTTTAGATACTAAAACTACATTCTACAATAACCACGATTGCTTTGCTTGTAATAAAACTTGTAGAAACGGAGTTTGTTCATTATGCTAATAGATGATATATATAGAATAGGTAAAGAGTATAACTTAAAAGTTAAGTACAACTCTAATCAAGGTATACCTTGTATACGTAAATGGGTTTGTGCTAATCATATTGCTCGTCTATTAGAAAGTGATTTAAAGTTTACAGATGAACAAATAGATTGTCTTAGAGCATTGATAAGCAAGTTAGTACATCCTTTGGATGAAATGTGGAAGGATACTTCAGAAACTGATGATAAAGCAATACTGCTAGAACAAAGTTTAGGAGTAGATTTAGGTATAAAAACATTCTATGACGAACTTTTAATTTGTGAAAAATGACTCCATTAGAAGAACAAGTACAGAAAAATACCACATCTATTAAGACTATATCAGATAGTCTAATATAGTATGCTAAAGATACAGACTTAGATAAGTCTAATGAGAATATATCAGCTAATACATCTGATATAGAAGAATTACGTAATAATATAGGCAGTCTACAAACTCAAATTAATCTATAGAATCGTATTGAGTAGATGAAGGATACTAATATAGTAGATGCTGCTAAATTAGACTTACTTTAGTATGACGGTAAAAGATGGTCAAATATTGCCGCTAATAAGGTAGTTACTGGCTTACTTGGTAAATTAGTTGATTTACAAGATGTATCTATTAATAATTTACGTAATGACAACGCATTAGCATGGGATAGTGAACTATAGAAGTGGACCAATAAGAACCTGAACACAGAGATATATGATGACGTATTCTTAAGTAAGATTAAACCTGATTCTACTGCTTATGAAGTGTGGTTTAAAGAATCAGCAATATTTGGTCAAGAAGGTTTTGCATCAGGTCTTACTGGTTTCGGTGGTAAGATTGATAAGTACGGTCATGCTGAATTTGATAGTCTTACTTTGCGTAGATTCCTTGAAGTACCTGAATTGAGATATAACCGTGTAGAAATTCAATTAGGTGATAAATGGAATGCTCCTGGTGCAGGTGTAATAGAAAGTGTAGAACAAACAGATGAATATTCAGGTGTTATTACACTGAAACTAGAAGAAGGAGAATACGGGGCTGTATCAATGGGTGACTTATGTATGGGTATATATCATTCAGAGAAGACAGATGAAAATGCTGAACACGATGAAGATGATGGTAGAGGTAATAGAAAGTTTGCAGGTTTCTATACTGTATACTTTGAAGTTACTAATATACTAGATGCTCAAAATAAAAAATTTGGTTATAAACTTAGACCAGTAGATGAATATTGGAATATGGTATTCCATCCCTGTGCTCAAATGAACTTTGTAGCATATGGCAATAAAACTAATGTAGATCGTCAGACATCTTGCTACTCAACTCGTACTTATACTCGTTACTTAGTAAAACAAAATACTTGGGATTAGAAAGCTATCAATATAGCTATGTAGTTTGGTGATTTGAGTAATCTTAATATATTTGGATATGAAATGACTGGTTATTCAGCATACCTTAACTCAGTATATTTTACCGGTAAGATTACTCAAGTAAAACCAAATGGAGAAGAAATAAAGTATGCTAACGATAGAGGACCTTGGGAACCAGATACTCATTATGACTATTATGATAGAGTAAGCGTATTAGGTTACTTATGGTTATGCGTTAATCCTAATGGTTCTGATACTAAACCTAGTGAAGATAATCCTGATTGGTTAATGCAGGTATCTAAGGGTGATCCAGGAGCTGGTATGATAGTACGTAGATCTGAATGGAAACCTGGAGTAGAATATAGAAATGATTAGGATGTACCACAATCTGTATCAGAACTAAGATACTTAGACATAGTATTAGTTAAAGATTTAGCTACTACTACTGGATATAAAGTATATAAGTGTATTTATACAAAAGCACCTCACATATCTACTAATGATAATGCTCCTGGTACAGATGGTGGAGTTGAATATTGGGAAGAACTAGCATAGAATGTAGGTAGTATTTATACTGATTTGATTATAGCTAAGAATGCTAAATTAGACTTTATTACTGGTAACTCATTAAGAGTTGGTTATTAGGTTGATAATACACCTAATGGATTTAGAGTGGTAGCTGGTATTACTGGAGAAGGAGGTAGTGATTCTAATTCTATTCGCATATGGGCTGGTTCTGATGAAGAAAATAGAAGCAGTGCTCCATTTAGAGTAACTCAATCAGGAGCCTTGTATTCCACTAAGGGTCAAATAGGAGGTTTTAATATAGGTAGTAATTATTTAGAAAATAAAGATTCTAGTACAGGAGATTGCTTATACTTAGATAGAAATTCTATTCTATTTAAAAAAGAAGGTGATATGTTTGCTGTAGGTCATATATCTACACTAGGAACTAATAGATTAGGTATTATAACAAAAACTAATTCTGGTATTGACCGTAAACTACCAAACTTTGGTCTTGTTTTTGATGTATACGGAAGTGATATATCTAATATAGCTATAGGTGGTAATGGAGATGTCGTTATGAATGGTTTAGTACAAGGATTTGATTACGATGTCAAAAGTTATACAGCCAATAACACTACATACGAAATAAACTTCGATAGTGAAGTAGTCATATTAAGAACAGCTGGTACTACAGGTTCATTTGTCAACTTACCATCTAAACGTAATGTAACTAGTAGATTAGGTATAACTAAAGGATCAGCATTCTGTGCTGAAATCACTTTTGTAGCAGATATAGGTATTACTGAAACTAGAGTATATGGAAGACATGGAAGAGCTACTGATTTTGGAAGTACAGAATTTCCATAGCTATATGATTCAAATGGAAACAAAATAGATTATGTTACTATGAATCAAGGAGATATTGTTACAATACTTATAATTCACGAACCTTTTACTTTGACTGAAAGAAAATATTATGCTATGTTAAAAAGTTTTAAATTTAATTAATATGAAAATAAACTTTGCGCAACTAGAAACATACACAGACATTCAAAAGACAAACAAGATCTGTTTGGATGCTAGACAACAATTAGGTGAATTGATTTACGAAGCAGGTAGTGGTATTAAGGCTCACGCGTTAGCTTTAAAGATTTATAATTCTGAAGGGGAAACGGAATATACAGAAGAAGAAATACAAACTCTTATGCAGTTTGTAAATCAGTACTGTAAACCTGCAATTATAGATGCTATTAATGCATTAAAAACAGAATAAGTAATATGATTACAAAAGGAATTAGAATAAGTCAGTTAGTCGAAAGGAAAGATCTCAATGGTAAAGAAATAATTCCTTTTCAAGATGGCATTCATAATGGTAAGTTAAGTATATAGTCCTTAATAGATTATATAGGGGATATATCTGATAGTGATTTAGAACTACAAGCTTTAATAAAAATATAGAAGTTTGTAGATACAGTATCAGAAATGGACTTACTGTTATATCAAGCTAAAGAAGGAGATATTTACTACTGCAAAGAAAATAAGAAACTATACGTTAGAAGTTTTAATAAGTGGGATATGTTAGACCCACTTACATCTAAAGTATATGTATTAGTAGGTTTAGATGAGTACAACAGAACTAATATCATACATCTTTGGGATGGTAATGATATGGTAGTTATGTCAGAAAGACTATTTATTGGAGAAGTAACTGGTACTGCGTATGATGGTGGTAAAGGTAAGCATTTAGCTGATATAGCTAATAGTTTACCTGATAACGTCATTAGAGAAGTTGCAGACTTTACTACAGATGGTTCAACTGTTACTTTCAACTATGAGTATGACGTTAAACAGGAATCAGGTTTGTTTGATGGTGATGCTCAAGGTAGTAAAACTATTCCATCAGCTACTACTAGTAATGCAGGCGTTATGTCTGCTACAGATAAAGTAAAAGTAGATAAGATAGTTACTGACGGAGATGGTAATAAGTATTTAACTGATAATGGTAATTATCAGGAATTAATAGAAGATACTACAGAAACTATAAAGACTACTGATGCTATACCGGTTGCAGGTGGCCCATTAGCTGATTTACTTAATAAAGCAGGTATTAATAGTATCAGTCCCGATACCAGTATGCAGGACTTATTTATATCTCTATTTACTAAAGAATTGTGGCCTACTAATCTTGTATTCAAAGAAGGTACAGTTAGTGCAGCAATTGCAGCTCCTTCATTCACATTAAGTAGTACAAACTTAGTAGAAGTAGGTGCTACTGTTACTATTGGAAAGACTACTCTATCTGCCGCTACTATGTCTACTACAGCTAGAACATACAGTGGATTTACTTATGGTTATAGTTCTACTAATGATAATACTAAGGATTCTTCTAATACTACTATAACAGTTAATGCTAGTAACGCTGCTCTAAATTCAGTTAATTATACTATGAAGCGTACTACTAATGGTAGTGTAGAGAATGCTACTGCTAATACTAATCCTGCTTAGGTTACTTTAGATAGCAAGACATTTAAAGCTATTGAAGGTACTAATACAGTAAAAGTAGATATAACTGGGCCTACAGCTAATGCTACATTTGCTTCTATGCCTGTATATTATGCATGTAGTAACTTAGGTAAGACTAGTGAAGAACATAAATCAGTAGCTAAAGATACTATTACTAAGACTAGCTCAACTCCTTCTAATTCCAAAACATTGAATGTTACAGGAGTATATCCTTACTATACTAATAAGGATAATATTACAACATTTGCCAAATTAGGACTGACTACTAATAAAACATTAGATGTTACATTTGTAGCTGAAACAGCAAGCAATAAACACGCATTTAAGATACCAGCTAAGTTCAATGTAACTAAGATTACGCTGTTGAATACACTTGGTGGTAAGTATGAAGACTATAGTGTTAGTAGATTCTCTGTTACTACTGAAACTATAAATGTACAAGGTGCTAATGTACAATATAAAGTATATACTCGTAATGATGGAACTAACGGTTCATCTTCATTTAAAATAACATTTGCTTAATTATGAGAGATAGAGGAACGTTTAATTTTAGTGGTAATCTTGAAGTAAAGAAAGATGCCCCTCTCGAAGCTAGATCGTTAGTTAATTCATATGCAGATCTAGTAAAACCAGAGACCTGGACAGATGAATAGGGAGGTATATGGAAATATGACTGTATGTTAGTTTCCTGTAAAGATAGACCTGGTAAAGTATATCAATTATCACCTGGCGCTGACTATACTAAAGAAAGTAGTTGGATTCTTATAGGTGATACATCTGAACTTAATAAAAAAGTACAAGAATTTATAGATAGTAAAGGAGCTCCAAATGGTTTAGCTTCTTTGAATGAAAGTGGTATTATTCCATCTGCTCAATTACCGTCTTATGTAGATGATGTAATAGAAGTTGATACTTTTAGTAATTTGCCTGGTACGGGTGAATCTGGTAAGATATATATAGTACAAGATACTAATTTAACTTATAGATGGTCAGGTACAGGCTATGTAGAAATATCTAAATCATTAGCATTAGGTGAAACTAGTTCTACTGCATATCCTGGAGATAAGGGTAAAGCTACTACAGATAAATTGAATAGAATACCTGATAAACTAATTACTGATACAGTAAATGTAAATCAATCTACTACTGAAGCAGTTTTAAATTTTACTACTTATAGACAAGAAGCATAGCAAGTAGGTAGAAATACTCTTACTATTACTTCAGCTACTATATCTCAAGCAGGTTTAATGTCATCATCAGATAAAACTAAACTGGATGGATTAAAAGATCAAGCTGGTATTACTTCTGATATTGATGCTGTATAGACTAATTTAGAAACACATATTAATAATAAGTCTAATCCTCATGAAGTTAATAAAGCTCAAGTAGGATTAGGTAATGTAGATAATACTTCTGATGCTAATAAGCCTATATCTAATGCTACACAAACTGCTCTTAATGGTAAATTTAGTGCTACAGATGGTAATGCTTTAAAGTAGAGAGTAGATAATATACCTAAATTGGTAGTTACCGATATTACTGTTGATAGTGATAACGATAGTGTAAATATATCTTTAGATAAGACGTCTATTGTAGACGGAACATTATCAGGAACAACTATAAATATTAGTTCTGCAACAACTAGTAAAGCTGGTATACTTACTCCTTCAGATAAGACCAAAATAGATAAAATAATTACTAATGGTAATGGTACTAAATACTTATCTGACAACGGTACTTATAAAGAAGTACAAGGAGGCAGTGCAGACATTGAGTCTTTGAAATAGTATGTTAACGACAGCATTTCAAGCGCTCGTAGTGTTGGCTACATGATGCAACTTACAGAGATTGACGCCTCCGGGTTGGATGAAAATACGTGGTATCCGGTTACGATTGCTGCTGGAGAAAGAATGAACATACGAGTAGAAGTACTAGTAGCATTAGATAGTGGTACAAAACCGTCATGGTCTACACATGAACAGGGATTTAGTGTTCGCAAAATTTGGGAATTTGCTCCGTATGCCTGGGGAGTTAACTCAAGAAGTATACTTGCTGTACATTTGTCAGATTTTAATCTTGCCAATACTGATCCGGTACGAGGTCTATCTACTTTAAGTAACTACGACATATGTTATGTTTATGTACGAGGCGGCGGTAAATATCACTTTTATGCTTCTCATGGAGCAAGAGTTATTCTTCATACTGACACATATGCGCCAGGTTCGGGTAGCCAAAGCATTAGTCCAACTACTGAAATTCCCGACCTTATACGAGAAATAGACCGTTATAATTATGGTAAAGTAATTGATGTCCCGAATGGTGCATATTTAACTCTGGATAAAAATGCAACTGGTACAGAGGCAATAGAATTTATAAACAACATCTTTGGGTCAACAGATAGACTGAAAGAAGTAGTTATGGATATAATTGAACATCGCTAGAAATATTTATTTCATAGTTACGCTTCAAATGTCAATTGCCTTGGAATTAGTAATGTATACGTATATTACGAACATACAAAAGAAGAATATAATTTCCAATATAACGTTAGTTATTATACTACTAATGGTCCTGTTTCCAAGCGCATGGCATTCAAACTAATGCCAAATAATGAAGATTGTGTTGCTATTTCAGAAAATTTACTTCCAGATTGGCATAGTATCAAAAATGTATTAAACGATGGTAATGAATTCAACTTTGCAGATGGAGAAGTAGGTGAACGTGTATGGTTAAATTATAGATCTCGTAGTGGTAACACTGTATCTGCTGGAAAACTATATATTGGTAACGGTCAAGCGACCGGAGGTTTTGCAGAAGTGCATGCATCTGGGTTCTTTAAAGAATCTGACGTTAGATTAAAATCTAATATAGCTCCATTAAATCATACATTAGACCAGATATGTAATATACCTACTGTAGAGTTTGATATGCATGATAAACACCAGATAGGTACTGTTGCATAGGATTTAGAGAATAACTTTGCTGAAATAGTTAACACAGATAGTGATGGTATGAAGTCTGTAGATTATTGTATGTTAGGAGTAGTGGCAGTAGAAGGCATCAAACTGCTTAAGCAAGAAATTGAAGATTTAAAGAAACAAGTGGAGGAATTGAAGAATGGTAGATAAAGACATGCTAGTTGAACCTAAATCTAGTACAGAAATGCAAAGTTGGTTAAACGTTTATGGTAGAATACAAACCAAATATCTACAATACGTAAGTGTTCCAGTTACTAATGAATGTCCATCTAGATCTGAAATAAATAGTAAACTTACTTATGCTTGTACTACAGATTCTAATGAATTAGCTGACTATAGTTCTATTACGTTAAACTTCTCTGAAAGAGAAAAATTAACGGCAGATTCGTTAGCCGAAAATTGGTTACACGATAGTACTACATAGAGAGATATTCAATTGAGATATGGTACTACTATACTGCTTAATTAGTTCGCTATACACCAAAATATTCAAGATTATACTGGTGATTACGCTATTAAAATTACAGGATAGTCACAATACTTTAAAGTGTTGTAGTTAGATAGAGGAATACTACGTGTAAGACCTTTATATGGTAATTAGACAAACATGATGAGAACTTGCACAGTAGCTGTAACTGCTATGGGTAAAACTACATATATATATTTGTCACAAGACGCAAAACCTTTTTAATTTAATAGTTAATATGGAATCCACAAACGAATTAATTACAAAAGCAGAAGCTTATGCAGAAGGATTCAGTGTTGTACCTAACAATGAATGTATGACAAAAGCTGAGTTTGTTGCTAATCTGCCAACCCCCCCCCATTTCTCATATGACTTTCCATTGGGAAATAAAAGGTGCATTGTAATAATAAATGGTAGCGTTGCATCTAAAACTATACAGATAAATGATGATACAGTAGTACTTAATCCTAAAGATGTATGGACAAAATCTTATTATGACACTACTCCAATAGATATAATTACACAAACAAATTTAGAATTCAGAATGATTCATTCAGAAGGTGATTCTAAAAACAATAGTTCACAATGGATTTTTCCTTATGAACATTTAGATGCACAAGCTGGAAACTATTTACTAACTGTCTCACAAACACATGAACTTTATCTAGTATCAGTATTTTATATTACACAGTAAACAATAGAAATAATGAAATATTTTACAATTGAGGAAATGACAAAGTCATCTACAGCAAAAGCTAACGGTATAGACAATACTCCTTCCTCTGAAGGAGTATTAAAGCTGTAGAAGCTAATAGAGGCTGTTTTAGACCCTTTAAGGGAATGGTATGGTAAACCTATCAAAGTTAACTCAGGGTATCGCTGTGAGGCTTTAAATAAGGCTGTAGGTAGTAAAGCTAAGAAGAGTTAGCACCTATACGGCGAAGCAGCTGATATTACTGTAGGTAGTAAGACAGAGAATGAGAAATTATTCAACTATATTAAAGATAATCTTCCATTTGATCAGTTAATTAATGAATCAAACTTCTCTTGGGTACATGTATCATATAGAGAAGGGAGATTACGTAAACAGGTACTAGCACTATGAAAACGATCCTATATCAGCCTTTATTTATAAATCCTTAGGCATACTTTGTATTTCCTCAACTGTATCATATAGAGAAGGGAGATTCCTATATTGAACCTGCTAATATTACTGGGTAGCTCATTATAAATGATCTAACTCAAAGTCTTACTTCAACTCCTATATTAAATGTAGTATAGGATACTAATTAGGTTGATTTTGGTTTATTCAAAGGTAAACATATACGCATTAGTCAATATACTAATATAGGCGCTGTAGTATTAGGTGAATGGTATATACCTGGTACACCTACACCACCTGAACCCGAACAACCAGATTGGTTTAAGGAAAGTATAGTTGCTTGGTATGACCCGAAGAAGCAGGGTATGACTAACTATGATGTGATAGAGGCGTATGCAGAAGATTTTACAAAATGGGCATATAGAAATAGTAGAGGTACTGTTAAAATTACTAATAATACTATTGTTATAACAAATGTAGTTGAGACTAACAATATTGTAGAAGATGATAATGAACCTTATTCCGATTTGACTATTAGTGTTACTGGAGTTACTGAAAATAAATATCTTATCGTAAGACAAGGAAGAGGAAAGCCTGAAACCCATATTAAAAAAGATGGTGTTTACACCTTTAAAGATAATAATCTTTATTTTGGTTTTGGTGTTAGTGTTATCGGTGAATGTAATATCACCATCACCCAGTTACCCACTTCTATTCTAAAAGACTTTAGCGGTAATAAACATGATGCTTATCTTTATGGTTTTAAAGGTAAGTTGAATAGTGGTGTTGGTATTTATGCTCAAGATTTTAAGAATTGGAGTTATGGTTCAACTATTAATAGCAATATAAGTACAAAATCTTATAACAAATTTCATATAGTTAAAAAGAAAGCCGATAATTGGTTTGGTTTTACTATTGGCATTCCAAAAAATAATTATTATAATCAATCTTATAAACTTAAATTTAATATCAATAAGAAAATAGATGATATTAAATTTAGTATAGTTAGTACCGATGGTAACTTGATAACTACAGTTGTTTATTCAGTATATATTAATGATGGTAGTATAATAGATGTTCCTATTATTAGTGAAGAAATCTTTAATAATAAAGAAGAAACTAATATTTATTATGATTTCAGAACAAATAAGGATATTGAAATTGATGTTGAATTGATAGCGAATTATCCTAATCAACTTTGTTATGATGGTAAATCTTATGCTGTTGCTTACGGACTTCCTATTCTAACTGATTATACCGTTATTGCTGATAGAACTTGGTTTGCTGAAAAAGTTGATAAGGGTGTATTTATGTCTAAAGCGTTAGAGCAAAATGGTGCTTTTATTTTAGAATATAAACAAGGAGATAAATGGAATACATATTCATATTATTCAGCAACTAATATAAATATAGATAAAGATAATTCTATTGTTTATCAAACTAAAAATAAATATAATGAACAAACTATATATCCTGGTGATAAACAAGATACTGATACTTTATTTATAGGAACTATTAGGAAAGATGATTCAAGAAGTTTTATTGGTTGTCACGGCGATATTCTTCTATTCAATCGTACTCTTACTGAATATGAAATATCTTGGGTAAAGAACAATATGATGTGTTCTAAGCAGCAAGAACCTGATATAGACCTATAATGTATCTGGTGCAGTTAAATTAGACTTCTTAAATATGGAAGAAGTAGCTAACTTTGCAGGTACTATTAAATTTACAAATGTGGTATAATGAAGAATTCTATAAAGAATAATATATTTGGTGCAGTAGTATATTTCACTACTGCATTATTACTTAATAGTAGTACATCATTGCTAATGTTATTTGTTAAAGAGAATAGTGATAGATGTCATTACTATAATGGTAAATGGAATAAAAAAGACTTAGCAATTGGAATTTCATCTATTGTATTGGGGTCTATTGCTAAATATTTTATAACTTTAATTTAATAAAACTTATGATAAAACAAGAGAACCCTAACTTCGTAGCATCTTTTTATGCTCCTAATCCTATGGAAGTAACTTATTGGATTGACTTATCTACTGATGCTAATGGTAATGTAATTAAAAGTTATACAGGCAATGACTGGTTACCGGTTAATTACTTTACTAATACTGATTAGAGTGTAGAAATAAAGAAACTGAAATAGGAAATTGCAGATGAGGTAAATAGAGCTAAACAAGCTGAACAGAAGTTAACCAATGACCTAAACGGTAAAGCAAATAAGTCTACTAAATTGGCAGGTTATGGTATTAATGATGCTTATACTAAATTAGAAACAGATGCTAAGGCTATCGAAATAGCACAAGCCGAATGTGCCAGATTAGTTGCCTCTGCTCCTGAAACTTTAAATACATTAGATGAAATAGCAGCTGCATTAGGTGACGATCCTAACTTTGCTACTACTATAACTAATCAATTAGGTACTAAAGCAAATAAGTCTGATGTATATACTAAAAGTGAAGCAAATAATAAGATAAATACTGCTGTAGCTAATAAAGTAACTTCAACAGATGTTACACAAATTAAAATAGTAAATGAAATACCTGAAGTAGGTAGTTAGACTCCTGGTATATTGTATATTAAACTTTCAGCTTAATTATGGGACAAGTTGGTTTAAATAACTTAACATTCCAAGAAGTTGCTGCTAATGGGAAATCCGTTCAAGAGATGTGGTTGAACGGTTCTTAGATATATGCTGCAGGTGACTTATGGTATGGAGTACGTTTTACAGGTAGTAGTCCTGATGGGGTAAGAACTGGTAATATGCAAATGCATAAAGACCTACCAGTACAATCATTATTCAAAGGCTGTAGACTTACTTCTGATGGTACTATTAAATACTTTAATGCTACAGATTGGGATCATTACGAAGATGGTTCTGAAGTAACTAATAGCATTGAAGATGGTAATGATATGGTTGAATTACCTGATGCATATTATACTGTGGTAGTACACGGAGACTATGATTGGGAAATCAGAATGTCTTTGTATCCCTTAGAAGGATATACTAAGTTTAGTAAGAAGTATTGCTCTGCATATGAAGCTTATAGAGACGGCAGTACCTTATACTCAATTAGAAATCAAGTACCTACTGTAAATACTAATAGAGCTACTTTCTTGACACAGGCTCGTAATGGTAGAAGTAATAGTTATGCTATCTATACTTATGAGATACATAAGTTTATTACTTGGTGTTATGTAGTAGAATATGCTACCCTTAATAGTTAGAAAGCAGTTAACACAGCATTGACCGAAGAAGGTTATCATCAAGGTGGACTTGGTAATGGTATTACTAATGGAACTAAGAAAGAAAACGGTGCTGATAGATGGGCTTTTGTACCTACAGGCACTACTAATTCATTAGGTAATAGTTCTGGTCAAGTACAGTATTCATATGTTAATACGGATGCAGAAGGTACTGAAACACAAGCCAGTCAATACGCTAATAGATACAGAGGTATTGAGAATCCATTTTGGTCATGTATGGAAGAACTGTTGTGATATTGTTGTAACAGGAACAGACAATAAGATATACGTCACCAACAACAAAGAGAATTTTGGCATAGATAAATCGTTATATGAAGACAGTGGTTTAACTACTCTAACTACCAACGGACAATGGGTTAAACGCATTACAAACAATGCAGCTGCTGACTTATTCTGTTAGGAAGGTGGAGCTGATTCTACTACGTATTTCTGTGATCATTATTGGACGAATGCTGTAGAAGTTGACAGAACTTTACTGTTGGGGGCTGGCGCGGGTCATGGTTCCAGTGCGGGTTTGTTCTATCTGCATTCTAGCTATGCTCTTGGTCATGCGAATGCTAATGTCGGTACTCGTCTGGTATATATCCCTTAATTATTAACAAATAGGTTGTCGTTCTGGATTGAACAAGTAAGTTAGATAGGGGCTAACACGAGTAATAGTTCCAATGCAGGTTTATTCAATCTGAATTCTAACAATGGTCTTAGTAATGCCAATGGTAATGTGAGTACACTGAAGCGCAATTACCAAATATTATCAGTGATTATCAATTTTAGAGGAACGAGACCTTACCTCTTGGTAGAAACAGCATTAACTTATTAAAGAAGATAATTAAATATCCGTAGTTGCTACAGTACGCAAGGTAGAAGTAAGAAGCGCTATTAGTTAGTAATACAGTTTATTTTAAATCAGTAACCTATACTCAAACTATACGTTTTAATAATAATTCTCAAACAAATTATCAGTCCTAGCAGATTTACCCCCTTTTAATCTCTAGGACTTTTTGATTACATTATCAGACTTTTTAGCTATGAATTATTATCAGATAGGAGAACAAACAATGTCTATATTTAAGAACATGTTTAGCAGTGCTGAAAAAGTTACAGTAAGTGCTATAGGTGGTTTATTGTCTTTATATTCTCCAGTATATGTTCCAATATTAGCTTTAGCTGGTATTATAATAGTAGATTCATTATATGAATGTAAAGCTAATAAGAAATAGAGTAAGTATCATAATGTAATAGAACAATCTAGGAGATTATGTTCCAAAGTATTTTATAAGCTAAGAGATTCTATAGTAGCTATATGCGGAGCATTTACTATTGAAACTTTTATTATAACTTCTGTATCAATACCAGCCGTAGAGTTTGTAGCAGGTGCTATTGCTCTAGTAGAGTTTTTCCAATTACTTGAGAATTTAGGTAAGATTCATCCAAATTGGAAAATATGGGGCATACTACAGAAAATAATTGAGAAAAAAGGGGAATAGATTTTAGATGTCAGTTTAGATAAAGAATTTTCAGATGATACCAATAATACTAAACATAATTAATTGGTGCAGTAAGAATTTCAAAGTAGTCGCAGTAGGTTTAATCAGTTTACTTATTGCGACTATTTTTATTTAGCACAATTAGTTATAGGAGAAAAACGCAGAGTTAAATAGAGCTACTTCTAATGTTAGAGCTTACTAGGATATAGTATCTAATAATTAGGAACGTAATAGAACTTTATAGCTTACTATAGAAGAATTAAACCATAGTAATGATAGTTTATTATTATAGTTGAAATAGACTCAGAAAGAACTTAAAATCAAAGACAAGAATCTAACCGACGCTAGTGTAATCAATACTGAGATTAAAGATTCTGTGAAGACAGTAATCAAAAAAGAAGCTATAGACTTTGAAGAAGAACTAAAGCTTAATCCATTAACAACTATCATAGTTAGAAGAAAGGACTCAATCCTTACAGCCAAAATAGATATAAAAAACTAGTAGACAATATTCGTAACAGAAAATAAAGAATATAAGAATACTTATAAGAACTGGCTAGTTAGATTCTTTCACTTTGACTTTAAAAAAATATATATCAAAAATTACCAGATAGTAAATAGCAATCCGTTGATCAAAGTAACGGATACACGGGTAATAGAAATTCCCGACAAATAACATATTCAAAACAATATTAATCAATAATAATATGCATAGAATATTTCGTGTGAAGGCTTACGAGAAAGAACACGGACCTCACTTCAATGAGGAATATGCTCGTAAAGCTGTAATGAAGATGGAAAATGAGGACGGTACTCGTGGACCACATTGGTCTTTAGAAGAGACTACCACATTGGCCAGTCAATACGGAATTGCTCTAGGAAGCAAATTTAATCGTTATGATTGGTTTGTAGCATTAAATATGGTTTACTCTGATTACTATAGAGTTATTATGAACATTACTGGTTCTAATAATACTAAACACTACGTTGAATTTGCAAAAGCTTGGCTTAATGATAAAGATATTGACGAAGGTAAGATGTGGTATTATTATATTTACGTAATGTGCGATCATATCAGAGAAGCTGAAATGGAATGTTACGAAGAGAAAATGTCCAAGTATGAAGATGAAGAAGAAGACTTTGGACATTATCGTAGAGGTGGTAGACGAATGGGTATGTTCGGAAGACGTAGCATGTATGATAAGGATGATTATGAAAAGAGAGACTACGAAAGAGTAGAACATGAATATGATCCTTATGAGTACTCTCGTAGAGCCACTCGCTATGTCAGATATTAATTAAAATCAATTTATAAACTAAATCAATTATGTTAGAAGATAGAATTATCGTGCAAGATCGCGGTATCGACGCTGGTCTCGCTGCTTTAATGCAAAATGCTAATAAAGGTATGGATCCTGCAGCTTTGATGGCTATGATGAACAACAACGGTGGTTTCGGTGGAAACGGCGGTTGGTGGTGGATCTGGATCATTCTGATCTGGTTCTGCTGGGGCGGTAACGGTTTCGGTGGCCGTAACGCTGGTGCATTAGCTTCTGAACTAAATACTGATGCTAATACTAATTTGCTCATGTAGGCTATCAATGGTAATAAAGATGCAATCAATAACTTGTCAACTACTTTGAACTGTGATATCAACGCTGTTCAAACAGCTTTGAATCAGATCAATGCTGGTGTAAGTCAGATCTCTTGTGATACTAAGCTGTCAAGTTGTGAAGTAATCAATGCTATTACTTCTGGTAATGCTTCATTAGCTTCTCAGTTAGCTAGTTGCTGCTGCGATGTTAGATCATCTATAGCTGATGTAAATAACAATATTACTAAGATGGGTTATGAAAGTCAATTATCTACATGTAATTAGACTAATACATTACAGAATGCAATTACTTCTGGTTTCAACGCTTTAATGGCTGACAATGCTACTAAGTTTAACATTGTAGGGTCTAAGATTGATGCTCAAACTCAAATTATTAATGATAAATTCTGTCAGCTTGAAATGCGTGAAATGCAGAACAAGATTGATTCACTTCGTCAAGAAAACAATCAATTAGCTTTGTCTGCTTCACAGTAGGCTCAAACAGCAAATATAGTTAATTAGCTTAAACCTATTCCGGTTCCTGCTTATTTAACTTATAATCCTTATGGCTGCAACGGTGGCTTTGGATATGGTTATGGGTATAATGACAACTATGGTTATGGTTGTGGATGCTAAGAAAGGAGGTAATTATGTTTTATCCTTTCTTAAGCTATTTTAATAGAAATAGAGTACGCACTGTAGATAATTACGGTATTCCTGTATTAAGGACGAACTATGTTACTACAGACACAACCAGTACTTCTGTAACGTACGGATTATGTCCTAGAATATGGAGATAGTTACCTTGTCAAGGATTATTTATACTTCATGTAACTTCTACTCCTGCTAGTACCGCTACTGCTACAGATTTAGTATTTTTAGATCCGTGTGCGTTTAATAATAGAATGATAGACAATACTGCTACTGTTATTACTTCTACTGGAGCTAAAGCTTTATTGAATGGTTCTGGAACACAAATGACTAATAATGAAATATTAACTGGAAATAGATATTTGATTTATTATAATAAGTGTGACGGTATATTCCAAGTAATAAATCATATTGTTACACCTGCAACTCCCGCAGCTTAATAATAACTAAGGGCTCTTAATTGAGCCCTTAAAATCTTATGCTTATGTTATTCAATCAATTAAATATAGGTGATAAAGTATATATAATAGAAGTAATAGGTACTTTCAAGAAGACAACCGAATATAATGAAGGTTAGGTTACTTAGGTAAGCAATGTGTATGAAGAACCATTGCCGCCTGGTTAGTTTCCTATGCCTAATCAATAGCGTAAAAAACTAGTGGATATAACTATTCAATGTAATGGAGAATCTAAAAAGTTTACTATACCTGAAAATAAATCAACTATAACAGACAGCTCTTTAGGTTTAACTATATCTACAAATAAATAGGAAATAATAAGTATAGTACGCAGTCAGTATAATACTTATAAATAGAGAAAAGAAGCTATAGCAAAGTGTGATGAAGAAATGTCTAAGTGTCAATAGCTATTAGATAAGTTAGAGGTAACCAATGATACAGACAAAGAAGATTCAAAAATAACAGAGCTTCAAAAAGAAATAAACGAATTAAAGAATATCATAAGGAAAGCAAATCAAATGGTTCCTCAACCTATGAAAGAGATGTTACCATAGGATATGAAAGATGCAATGAATAAGGTTGGTCAATAAGATCAACCTTTTTTTATTTTAAGGCTGTGTAAGAAGAGCTATTAGTTATTTAAAGGGATTGTAAGGGTGAGCATATAAAATGCAGCTAAGGGCTTTAAAATGCGTTTTAGTCTGTATTAACGTTAATATTTAATAAAATGAGTCTTAATAATCTTATTGATAATATTTTATAGATTGTTCGTAATAATAATATAGCAGAATCAGAACATATTTCAAGACATTAGATTGAATTATGGATTCACTATTATAGAGCAATGCTTATAAAGTAGGCTATTGATAAAGGTTACGATGTTGATGAAGCGTATGTCACTACATTAGAACCTATTCATCTAGACAGAGTACAAATAGTTCCTGGTAAGTTTGTATTCGTTGGTGAGAAAGAATTACCTACTTTAATCAATTTCAGATATAAACCAGGAGTAATAGCTGTACGGGATATGTTTGGTAACCTAATATAGTTAGGTAGTTATACTAAAGCTAAATTGTAGAAGTATAGAAAAGCTACATGTAAAGACTATATTGCTTGGGTTAAGAACAATAAGATATATGTCGAAGGAGATTCTAATCAGTTAGAGTACATAAGTATAGATGTAATACTTTAGGATCCTACTAAAGATATACCCTGTTATAACCCAGATGATGAATATCCGGTTCCATCAGCTATGGTACCTATTATTGTGTAGATGATATTAGAGAAAGAATTAAGAGTTATGGTAGCTTCACCTAGTGATGTTACTAATGATTCTAAGGACGATAATCAGAATAGATATAGTAATAAATGAGAGAAAGAGTAAAATATAAAAGAAAGAGCTATACTATTGCTGATTTCTATATTAATTATAAGAATCAAATAGATACTAATACTTAGTATGATGTTGACTTAAAAACATATAAGGCAATAGTAACAGATTATTTTAAGTATATTAGAGATGAAATAATGTAGAACTGTAAGGAAGTAAAATTACCTTGCAGATTAGGTACACTACAGATAATAAAACATTAGCCAAAGGAATTCTCAGGTAAGAGTTTGAGATGGGATTGGAAAGCTACTAAAGAAACAGGTAAACCTGTATATTTACTAAACGATCATAGTGGTTATTTCAAGTACAGATTTCATTGGTCTAAAAAGAACTGTTTATTAACTAATAAGAGCAAGTATTAGTTCATAGCTTCAAGAGAAAATAAACGCGCACTTGCTCAAATTATTTTTAATAAATTAAAAGATTATCCAGAATTATGAAAGAAAATGCACATGATATGTTTTTTGGATCTTGGTATAATCTTGAAGATGGAAGTGGAGTATATGCTATAGTAAATTCCCTTGATAATAAAAAATATATAGGATCTACTGGAACATTAAGAAAAAGATTCAGGCAACACTATTCTGCTTTAATAAAAGGAGAACATGTTAATTGTTATTTACAAAGAGCAGTTAATAAATTTGGTATAGATAAGTTTTATTTTATAGTATTAGAAAGATGTGAAAATATAACAGACACTTTGCTACTAATAGAATAGAAGTATCTTGACGAATTAGGAGATTATAATATCTGTAAAATAGCTGGCAAAACTACAGGATGTACTCCAAAAGGTCACACGTTGAGTCAATAGCAACGTGATAGTATTATTAAAGCTAATAAGAATAGAGGATGGACAGAAGAAATGCGAAGGAAAAAAGGAGTATCTTAGAAACGTTCTAAACATGTCAAAAACTTAGAAAAACCTATATGTAAATACAGCCTAGATGGTTAGTTAATTGAAGAGTTTCCTTCTGTTATGGATGCTGCAAGAACATTAGGTAATCCTAATACTACAAGAGTGAGTATAAAAAGATGTTATCAAGGCAAACAAAAATCAGCTTATGGCTATATTTGGAAATTAAAAAATACACAAAATGATAGATAATAGAATGATTTCTTCTAAAGCTATAATAGCTAAAGTTATAGCAGATTTAGAATTAAAAGAACCGGATATTCGAATTACTGACATAAAGGAATACATACTCGAAGCTATACTTAAGATAGGAGCCATTCAATAGTACGATCATAAAGTAGTTATTCTACCTATTATAAATCATCAAGCAGCTTTACCTTGTGATTTATACAAACTGGGTCAAGTAGCTTTTTCATTCTAGAATGATGGTGGTTGGTTACCTATGCGTAAGACTACTTCAAGCTTTGGGATATTTCATGATAGAGGATGCGGTAAACCTTGTATGTTGATACACGATACTGAGTTATTTCCATTAGTAAAGAATATGTTCAATCTTACAAGTGATACAGAGGCCCTGCAGAAATTAAATGAAGATGCTAGTTTACGTCAAACCCTTAGTATCTTACTTAATCAATGGACAGTAGGTACAGTCAATGGTAAATACGTTAATGGATCTATAGGTCATAGAGATAGCACTATGTTTAGTAATGAATTACAGTATATGACTAAACCTGGTTATATAATGACTAATATACCTGAAGGATTTGTTAAAGTATCATACTATGCAATATTTACTGATGAAGAAGCAATGCCAATGATACCAGATATCGAATCATACAAAGAAGCTATATTCTGGTATGTGACTATGAAACTAATGTATCCTAAGAAATTAAAAGGTCAGATTAGTCAAGGAGACTACTACGATATTCGTAACTCTTATAACTTTTATCGTAAATAGGCATATGCTGAAGCTATGATGCCTGGTACAGATGAAATAGAAAGTATAAAGAATACTTGGAATAAATTATATACAGAGTTTGACGATCACGATACATTCTTCTCTACTACAGGAGATGAACAGAATATATACAATTAGAATAGATAATTATGATTAGTAATACAGCTCAAATAAATACATTTTATGGTGGAATGAACACTGACAGTGCCGCCAGTATGTTACCAAATAATCAATATAGATTTGGTTAGGATGTTCGTATCATTACTGATGATTCTAGTACTAGTGGGGTTCTTTAGAGTGTAGAGGGTGCTAAAAAGTATAATTATGGTATCAAGAGTACTGAAGAAATAATAGGTACTGCAACTATTAATGATATTGCTGTAGTAGTTACTAAGTTAGTAGATGGCTATAATAAGATATATCGTATAGAAAATTTTGATTCTCCCAATTTAGTTAGTACGGTTGTATTATAGGGAAAATTAAGGGTATGTGAGGAAGCTAATTCAAATCAATTGAGTATAGTATTAAATTATGAAACGCAATCAAATATTAAAGCTTACTTTACAGATGGCAATTCATCTATTAAGGTAATTAATATTATGAGTGATAAGTATGTAAAATATCCTAATGAAGATAATCCATTAGTAGATTCTGATGGTAACATACTTAATCCTGATAGCATTGATATAATACCTAATGCAGTGTTACCTCCATTTGAAATTACAGAAATAGTATCTGGTAACTTTCAAGCTGGCATGGTATAGTATTGTTATAGACTATATAATCCTCATTCTCAACAGACATCTATGTCTAGTTTGAGTAATTGCGTGCATCTAGATGCTTCTAGTATCAGCGCTAACTTGGTAGATCATTATGGATCATAGAAAGATTCCTATACTGGGAAAGGATGTACTATATAGGCACCATTAGATACTAAAGATTTTAGTAGGTGTACTATTATTCGTATCTTCTATAAAGATAACAATTCTACTCCTACTTATTCTATAGCAGATGATATAGAAATAGATACAGATAAGAATGTAATAAGTTATACAGATACAGGCAGTAATTAGCTTAGTGTTATGACTCAAGAAGAGTTTAATGCCTTTACTAGTTATGCTTTTATTTGTAACAGTATTACTTCTGTATAGAATAGATTATTTGCTTCTAATATTACAGAAACCTCTTGGGTTCCTATGATAGAAGATAACGGTAAGTTAGTAGAGTATGATGCTAGAGTATATAGAGCAAATAAGGACGGTAACGTTAGATTAGAAACTTCAGATCCAAATGATTATATGTACTTTGGAATTGAAGATTATGACACAATGCGTAAAGTTCCAGCGCATCACGATTGCATTAATCCTTATAATGCTAAGAGAGATATTGATGGACAGTTAACTATATTACCATATGTTTACGGTAAGGATGACAAATTAGGAGGTAACGGTCTTAATATAGAGTATAGTTTCGTATATACTGAATTAAAGGAAGACTTTATTTCTATTTTAAATGGTGAGTTAAGAAACAATGTAGGTATTAGCAATAGTTCGGAAATTGTAGAAAGTATGGACTTATATCATGTGGATCCAACAGATATATTTTTTATCAAATAGGAGCTAGCTACTACTAAAAAAATAAAAACTGCCACAAGATAGAAGAATTATGCTGACCCAGTAATATCTGCTTTATTTAGAAGTTATCAACGAGACGAAGTATATAGATTTGGTATAGTATTCTACAATAGTAAATCTATAGCATCACCAACATTATGGATAGGGGATATAAGATTTCCTAACATGGATACTTTTCCAGCATTTAATTAGGATATAGGCAATAATGTATTTTAGTCTATGCCTATAGGAGTTAGATTTACAGTAAAAAATTTCCCTATAGATGCTGTATCATATGAAATAGTTAGATGTGATCGTACTGAACAAGATAGAACAATTGTATCACAAGGAGTAATTACTTCACTACATAATTATAAGATAGTAGAAGATAGAGAAAATGGCGAAGTTGGTAGAGGTGCGTCTAAAGATACGAATGAATACAGACCAATGTCATTTTTGATGAACAAGCGTAGACAAATGGTAATGGAACTTACCGGTTCTGTATTTAAAAGAACTAGTACTATAGATACTAATGATATAATATCTGGGTATTGGAGATTTATATCTCCTGAGGTTTGTTTTAATGGAGAGAAAGCGGAAGAAGTATTCAAAGATAATGTGTATCTTAAATAGGAAGGTATTATTCATTCCTATTTTAGTACAGTAGAAGTAGATACAACCACTGGAGTAAATGTATAGAATTGGGTAGGAATGAATAATAGAAGTGTATATCCTCCTAATAACACAGTTGTAAATTCATCTGAATATAGAAAATGGACTAAAGTAGTCAATAAGGATGATAGCCAATCTAAAAATGCAGCTCAAGTATTTAAAATTCATAAAGATGATTTCTGTGGGGCTTACATACAAAAATTCTATTCTAAAGGATCTTCTATCTATAATTCAGCAGAATAGACTATTATAGATGCTAAACTTGCAAAAAATATACCTTATAATGTAACTAATAATGGTGGTGTAGCTCCTTATAAGATAAATATAGGTGACATTGCTTATACTAATTGGGCAACTAGTGAATTTTATAAAGCTGGAAATAGGGATAATGTTGTTACCTATGGTCCAGCTGGACCATGTATGATACTACAATCTTCTGAGTAGGATAAGCAACGCATAGAAGGAGTTTCTGCTTACAGAGACTCTAATATGATGAATAATTGCGTTGTAACTGTAGTTAATGTTAAAAAAGCAATCATACCTTACAGTGGTAATACTTATTCATCCAGA